>Ga0310695_10000310_pt1 | contig 130174 bp, 94 predicted proteins | sample RumenRJG_04DNA_FD_203882 | JGI IMG/M metagenome (GOLD analysis project Ga0310695, IMG submission 203882) | Bovine rumen microbial communities from Lethbridge, Alberta, Canada - RJG_04 (v2) (version 2) | ecosystem: Host-associated > Mammals > Digestive system > Stomach > Rumen | place: Canada...
CGAAGTTAGGAGTATTCTGGTTATTTGTTGTCTTAGACATGTAAGCAACTGGATTTGCTACGAGACCAGAAATAAGCTGTTTAAGTCCTTCTTCTGGATCAACAAGGTTGTTACCATATCTGTCCTGACGGTAGATATAGTTCAACTTTTCTGTCTTATCACCAGAGTAGTCTTCCATTTCTGTTTCTGCCAATGCAATTTCTACGTATACAGGGCAGTTTGGAAGGAAGCTTCCTACGAACTTGTTGTATGATTTCATACCTACTGTTACAGAATCAAGGTCAAGACCTTTTTTCTGACCAAGCGATTCTGTGATTGTTGCAGAACCAACTTTTGTTGTTTTTGTTGAACCTTTCATTGTGATTGCAGCAGAACCTGCATTTGTTGAAAATTCTGCTGGAACTGTCTTTTCGCGGCTTGTAAGGTAGTTACCCTGTACACCGATCATTGTCCATGATATGAAGTTAACCTTTGCCTTTTTAGCGTCGCCGTCATCAGCTCCACCAACTAGTTCATCAATTACAAAGTGACTGTTCTTTCCACCAAAACCGTCATCCAAGAAGTCAGGAGCACGAAGGTCTGTTGTCCAGTTTCCGTCAGAAATGAACTTATAGCGGCCTTCTTCACCAGCCTTGAAATTAACTGTAAGAGAGAATCCTTTTTCTCCCTTTTCCATAGGAAGAGCTCCGTCCTGCCAGTTTGTGAAGTCACCAGCAAGGAGAACCTCTGAAGCGCGAGGGTTACCGTAGAAGAATGTTACGGCAATAGTACCATCGGCATTTTTTTTCGCAGATACATCAGCAAACATTGCTGCTGAGAGCATCAGGAAAACCGAGATGAAAGCGAATAATTTTTTCATCTTATCCTCCAAATTTTGTTCTATGCACCGGAAAGACACAGCCTGCTGCTAGACAGATTGTCCATTATAGAAAGTAAAAGTTAAAAATGAGAAAAAAGATGAAAAAATTTAACAAATATTTTTTTTGTATGTTATAATTAAACGTTATAAATTGAGTTTATCAATTTGGAGGTATTATGTTAAAAAGGATGAAACAAGTTGCAATGGCTGCATTGGCAGGCTTTGCTTTCCTTATGGCGAGCTGTTCTTCTGGAAGCAGTTCTAGTATACCGTTTATTCCTTCTAGCGGAAGCAGCAGTTCCTCGGATTCGGGCCCAACTGTTCTTGAAGAAGGTGAAGTTTGGACAAAAACTGAAACAGATGCAAAATATAAAGCCGCTGCGGCTTTGGCAGCAGAGTTAGATCCAAATAACGAAAAATATATTCTTTTCTATTATGAAGATGGAAAAACAAGTTATTCTGATCGTGCAGCTTGGATTTGGGTAAAAGATGGTGATCTAACAAATGCATTATCTACAAAAACTGTAAATGGAATTTCTTTAGGTTATATCGAACTGTATGATGGAACAACTGCTGCGTCTGGTGTTCCTGCAGATGTTATTACTGCTTTGAATGCCGGTGAAAGCATTAAAGCAATTGTAAGAAATGGTCCTCCTAAGGCTACTTGGTCATGGCAGACAAATGACTGTGAACTTTTGACTGCTACAGGTGTAAAACACTTCCTTATTACTTCTGGGGCTGTTTCTCAGTCTACAAATAAAGTATATGAAATTGCAGACGCTGTAGTTCCAACAATTCTTTCTGCAGAAGCTACAGATAATAATACAATTTATGTAAATCTTAATGTTTATTATGGTTTGCAGAAAGATACAGGAAGCAGTGGATTTGTTGTTTCTAATGGTTCTACTGCACTTACAGTAGTTGATTCACTTAGTGCTAATACAAATGATAAGAGTAAAAATGCTGCAAATAAGGTAATACTTACAATTCAGGAAGATATAACTTGTGGTAATGAATATACAGTAACTCACACAGATTTTAAGCCTGATTCAGGTGTTACTGTAGATCTTACAACTCTTGTAAAGACTGCTGATGAATATACTGGCGATGATTTAGGTGTAACACTTTCTGGTTCTTCTGCAACATTTAAGACATGGGCACCTGCTGCTTCAAGTGTAACACTTCTTGTTTATGATGATATTGCTAATGTTGGAACATTTGATGCTACAGCTGTTTCTAAAAAAGTTGTTGGTTCAACAACAAGTGATACATTGGAAGGTACTCCAAGTGCAGAGTACGATATGACTCGCGGATCAAACAATGTTTGGAGTTATACACTTTCTTCTGTAGGTTCTGCAAAATATTATAAATATAAGATTGTAAATAGCGGAACAACATATTATGTTTCTGATATTTGGGCAAAGGCTGGTACACCAGATGCAATCGCTTCTGTTATTGCAGATATTAATACTGATACAACTGCTACAAATGTTACAGGAACACTTGATACTGCATGGGGTACAAAATCTGCTTATAAGAACCCATTTACTGGAAGTTATGAAAATGCTGTAATTTATGAAATGCATATTACAGACTGGAGTTACGCTGCAGATTCTACAGTTGGTAACGTAGGTAAGTATTCTAAAGTTGCTTCTTCTACTGTTATTGATCATTTGAAGGATATTGGTGTAACACACGTTCAGCTTCTGCCGGTATTTGAATTTGCAGAAACAAAGGCTAATACAGGTTATAACTGGGGTTACAACCCATATCATTATAACCTTCCGGAAGGTCGTTATGTAGTTGATGCAGAAGACGGTGTAACTGCAGTTTGCGAACTCCGTCAGTTGATTGCTGCACTTCATGATGCAGGAATTGCCGTAATTATGGACGTTGTATATAACCATACAAGCGGCACTGGAGATTATTCTCTCTACGATTCAACAGTACCTAAATATTTCTATCGCTTTAATGCAGATGGAAGCTATTCTAGTGGTTCTGGCTGTGGAAATGAAATTGATTCTGAAGCAGCAATGGCAAAGAAATATATTATTGATTCTTTGAAACACTGGATGCTTGATTATCACTTTAATGGATTCCGCTTTGACCTTATGGGATGTCTTTCTAAGGAAACAATGGCAGATATCTATACAGCACTTTATGATATTGACCCTAAAGTTATGGTTTATGGTGAACCATGGACTGGTGGTACTGCTCAGGTTCAGGATGGTGCTACTCAGGCTGTAGCAACATCTACAGGTCTTGGAGTTGGTGCATTTGATGATGACTTTAGAGATGCAATAAAGGGTGCAGAATTTGGTGGATTCCAGCGTGGTCAGGTACAGGATGCAAATAAAGATGCAGAAATTATCAAGGGGCTTCTTGGACAGGTTGGTGCAAATAAGAGAAATGAAACAGGTACTTTAGGACTTGCTTTGCACTACATTGAATGCCATGATAATTATACATTGTTCGATAAACTGGCTATTTCTAAATGGCAGGATCTTAATAATAAAACAACAACAACAACTGGTAATTTGTTTACTAAGATTGGTGAAGAAGGTCTTGTAGCTGTAAAAGCACAGGATAAACTTGCTGCCGCTTATGTATTCCTTTCTCAGGGAACAACATTTATGAATGGTGGTCAGGAATTCCTTAGAACAAAGAAAGGTAATGAAAACAGTTACAATACTGCTATATCTACAAATGGTATTGATTTGACTTTTGCAGATACATATTCAGATGTTTATAATGTATACAAAGGTTTGATTGCACTTAGAAAATCTGCTCCAGAAGCATTTGGTGCTAATACAAATGCTTCTGCTAGTAAAGTTTCTACAGGCGTAACAAAATATACAACTGGTGATTACCTTGTATACTTCAATGCATCTGCAGCTGCTGTAAATGTTTCTTCTAGCGGTTATACAAAAGTAGTAGATGTAACTTCTGGATCAGTTGTAGAAAGTACAACTTTACCAACATCTGTTGCAGCTAAATCTTTTGTTATCTTTAAGAAATAACAACTAATGTTCATGTATTTCTTTCTTTAATCTGAAAGAAATACATATTTATGTTATTTGTAATCTTTTTCCAGGCCCGGAATGCAATCTTTGTATTCTGGGCTTGGGCTTTTAACCCGCTTTTAGTGCTTTTTTCTTCATCATTTCATATGTTGATTAATATGCATTTTTTCACTATTATAAAAATGAACCCCGGTCATGTGCGTCTGGGGTTTTAATTTTAAATAAGGTTCCAGCTGAGTGTAGAATGATAGATAAAGAAAAACTTCGTGAATCGGTAGAAATGTTTTTGACGGCTATTGGGGAAGATCCTAAAAGAGAAGGGCTTAGGGAAACTCCGGATCGCGTGGCTAGAATGTGCGAGGAGCTTTTTTCTGGGCTGGACAGCAGTGCGACTGAGGTTTTGAGCCGAGTTTTTACTACAGAAAAGCCAGGACTTGTAATTGAAAAAGACATAAAATTTCATTCGATGTGTGAGCATCATCTTCTGCCGTTTTTTGGAACAGTCAGTATTGCCTATTCGTATGAAAATAAAGTTGTGGGATTAAGCAAGCTTGCACGCACTGTGGAAGTTTTTGCGCGACGTCCGCAGATTCAGGAAAATATGACAAGTCAGATTGCTGATGCAATTATGAAAGACCTTACTCCTAAAGGTGTTATGGTAATTGTAAAGGCAGAACACATGTGCATGTCTATGCGCGGAGTAAGAAATCCTTCTGCCCTTACTGTTACAGTGGCAACCCGAGGCTGTTTTGAAGATGATTATAATCTTCAGGAGCATGTTTTAAACAGACTTGGGCTTTAAAATAAATAGAGCCGGATTCTAAAGCGTTTTTGCATTGCTTTGGAACCCGGCTTTTTGTTCATTTTCAAGGTTTGTTTATTTTTTGCTTGTCTTAAGGGCTTTTATTCGTTCTATAAGAGTAGGATGATTATAATTCCATATTACATACAGTTTTGGCGGAAGCAGTTCGTTCAGGTTTTCGCTGTTCAGCTTAATCAGGCCGGAAATAAGTGCGTCAGGGGAGCCTGTGAGTTTTGCGCTGAATGCATCTGCTTGGTATTCGTCGTGGCGAGAGCTTGAATTTATCACAGGGGAAAGAATTTCGCCCAAAGATTCTGCTACAAGTGAAGCAAGAAAAAGCCCTATAAACTGAATTGATTCAACAGGTACGTTTGCAACTGCAAATCCAAATCCTGTGTAGATTGAAGTTCCGTGTGCAATGCGGAAAAGTACGTACATTATAACAAGTTCCAGCGGGAGCATTACGCACATTCGTCTTGTGATGTGATGCAGTTTGTAATGTCCAAGTTCGTGTCCAAGAACGGCAACAAGTTCGTCTGTCGTAAGCTGCTTTATCAATGTGTCGTAAAGTACAATACGTTTTGATTTTCCAAGTCCGCCAAAGTATGCGTTTGAATGTCCGCTTCGTTTTGAGGCATCCATTACAAAAATTCCACTTGATTTGAATCCTAAGTCTTTCATCAATGCAGAGATTCTGTCTTTTAATTCACCGTCTTCCAGCGGTGTAAATTTATTGAACATTGGAGCAATTACAAGCGGGTAAATTACCTGAAGCACAAGTGTAAGAGCAAACATTACGCATACAAGCAAAACCCACCAGCTACCCGGAAACTTTACAAGTACAAGAACCATTGCAAAAATAAGGATTGCGGCAAGTACTGTAGAAAGTGCAAGGCCTTTAAGCTGGTCAGAAATCCACATTTTTATCGTCATTTTTGAAAAACCGAATTTCTTTTCGATGTTGAATTCCCTGATTAAGTCAAACGGTACTGAAAGAATTGAAGAAGGAATTCCTGCGCAGATAAAAAATATGAGGGCGCAGAAATATGAATTTAACAGACCCGACGGAAAGCCGGTAAGTCTGCAAGTCATGTTAAAAAGCCACGGATAGTAACCAGAAAAAACAAGGATGAGCGTAAGTGCCAGGCCACAGATTGACCGTGGAATCCAGAAGAAATATTTTGCATTTTCGTATGCGCTGATTCTGGCAAGTTTTTCTGTGTCGAATACGGACGCTTCTGCAATACCGTTAAGTTCGTCCGGCAGTTTTCCGCTGTTTTTTATGCGGGCACGCATGTCAATGAATTCAAGGAAATGGTTTATTGCGAAACTTATAAGTGTTCCGGCTATAAAGATTTTGATAAAAAGATTTGATAAAACGATATTTGTCATGGAGACATTATAGCATAAAGAATAAAGTTTATAAATCTGCAATGTAAATTGCTTACTCTATTGCAAAGTGAAAAAAAAATAGCTTCCAGTCGAAAATGTCTTTCAAAATCGCCCGCTGGCGGGCTACACGCTATTGTGCCTTGGAACTATATTAGTTGCCGCTTACGCGGCAGCTCAATAGAGTGTTTTTGAAAGACATTTCCTTCTTCGTGCTATTTTTTTTCTAGTTTTAATGTGCATAAAATTCGCATTTGTTTTGTAAACTTATTTACGCTTCAAGCGCCTTGATCAATTCCGGCAGGGCTTTTTCGAACTTTACGCCGTACCAGTGGTCTTTGTCCGGGATTGTCTGTTTGATTGATTCTACTGTAAAGTCTGCGGCAATTTTTGCGGCCTGGATGGCGGTTTTTCCTCTTAAGAGGGCGCCGGCAAATGCAGAGGAATAGACATCGCCTGTTCCGTGCATTGCTACGTTAAGTCTTTCTGTAAAGTAAAAATCAATGTCGCTTCCGTTGTAAACAGAAACGCCGAGTTTGCCTTTTTCAAAACTTACACCGGTAAGAATTACGTTTTTTGCTCCAAGTGCGTGCAGTTCCTTTGAAAGCTGGATGATGTAATCTTTTGTGTAGCCGCTAGCAACATATTCTTTTCCTAGAAGAAGGGCTGCTTCGGTAAGGTTCGGCAGTATGTAGTCAGCGTTTTTGCATAGTTCTGCCATTTTTGATGGAAAATCATCTTTAAAGCCCGGATAGAGCTTTCCGTTGTCGGCCATTGCAGGGTCTACAATTCTAAGTGCTCCTGGACGTGCAGTTTCATTCATAATTTCAAGAATGTAAGGAATCTGTGGTTCTGTAACGTAACCGGTGTAGAACGCATCAAAATCAACGTGTTCTTTTTTCCAGCGTTCAAGGATAGAAGGCATTTCTTCTGTAAGATCCCTGAATGTCCAGCCGCTGAATCCCGGTGCTGTATGATTGGAAAGAAGTGCTCCCGGTAAAATGCCGGCTTCAATTCCGCATGCAGAAATAATTGGCAGTGCAACTGTTAATGAACACTGTCCCACGCATGAAATATCCTGAATAGTAAGAAGTCTTTTGTCCATGTGTTCCTCCTGTAAATCTGTATGCATAAGATACGGGTTTTCTGATTATATGTATATACGCAATTTAAGTTAAAATGTATAATACCAGATAAATGATAACGGTTAATTTTGACGAAAGGGGAGATAGAGGTCTCTGCGAATATCTTTATTCATCAATTAAAAATCAAATCTTGCAGGGAATCTTGCGGGCGGACGAAAAACTTCCGTCAAAGCGGAGTCTGGCCTCTCATCTTGGAATAAGCGTGATTACGGTGCAGAACGCGTACGGACAGCTGATCAGTGAAGGATATATTTATTCAATAGAAAAAAAAGGTTTTTTTGTAACGGATATTCTGCTTGGTAAATCTGATTCTGTTTTTGGGGGAACTGGGAATGGAAATCTTTGGGGACAGGGGATGTCTGTAAATTCAGTTTCTGCGGCTGATTTGGTGGATGACTCCAAGACTTTGGCGCCGGTAAATTCTATTGGTGAAAGTGATTTTTTTACGGATTTCAGGAGCAATTCTACCAGTTACGAAAAATTTCCGTTCAGCCTGTGGGCGCACACCATGCGCAAGGTTTTAAATTCTGGTGACGAAAAACTTCTTCAGCGGGTTGGCGTAAAAGGCATTTATGAGCTGCGCCGTTCAATTGCGGACTATCTTAGGGAATTCCGCAATATGAATGTAAAGCCGGAACAGCTTGTAATAGGAGCCGGAACAGAAAGTCTTTATTCTATGGTCGTACAGCTTTTAGGGCAGGGCAAGGTGTATGCGGTAGAAAACCCAGGGTATCATAAGGTTGCCGGTGTTTTCAAAATGAACGGTGCAGGCACAAAGCCTGTAATGATTGATTCGCAGGGAATAAATCCTGCCGGGCTAGAAAAAATAAAGGCTGATGTTGTTCATGTTTCGCCGGCACATCACTTTCCGACCGGTATTGTTATGCCGGTAAGGCGCCGTCAGGAACTGCTTGCATGGGCGGATGGTGCGCCGGACCGCTTTATTATTGAAGACGATTATGACAGCGAATTCCGTTTTAACGGGAAGCCGCTTCCGACTTTGCAGAGTGCGGATATGGGCGGACGGGTGATATATATCAACAGCTTTTCGAAGACGCTGGCGCCGTCGTTCAGGATGAGCTATATGGTTCTGCCGGAAAATCTTTTGCCGGACTTTGATGAAAAATTCGGGTTTTATTCATGCCCGGTAAGTGCTTTTGAACAGTATACGCTTTCTGAATTTATTAGGGACGGTTTTTACGGAAAGCACATTATCAGGATGAAGAATTTTTACAGAAACTTGAGGAATGAACTTATACGAGCCATGGAAAACAGCCGGATTTCAGGCAAAATGATAATAAAGGAAGAAGAAGCGGGGCTTCATTTTTTGCTTTCGGTAAAAAGTGATGAGTCTTCTGATGTGATTAAGAATAAGCTTCAGAAAAAAAATATAAATCTTCCTTTGCTGCGGGATTTTTACTATGGAACACCGCCGGATGACATTGAAAACATCTTTGTTATCAATTACAGCGGAATCAGAAAGGAACGCATTGCAGAAACCGTAAAAAGAATCGAAGAAGTTTTGCTGTAGTACAAAATATGCGCACCGTTGTCTTTTTGGCTTATAAATGATAAAACTTTTTTCATGCTTTTTTCTTATCTGATTGTTTGTCCTCTGGTTTTTGCGGCCGGCTTTGTTGATGCAATTGCGGGTGGCGGCGGACTTATTACTTTACCGGCTTATATTCTTGCAGGACTGCCGGTTCACAATGCAATAGCAACAAATAAAGTCAGTTCCAGTATGGGATCAACTGCGGCAACCATAAAATATGCCAGAAGCGGTTTTGTAAACTGGAAGACCGCTCCGTTCTGTGCTGTCTTTTCATTCTGCGGTTCGGGAATCGGGTCAAATCTGGCTCTGCTTATACCGGCAGATATTTTTAAGGTGATAATGCTGGTTTTGCTCCCGCTGATTGCTTTTTATGTCCTTAAATCAAAAACGTTTGAAACAGACAGGGAGCCATATTCCCTGAAAAAAACGATTGCAATCTGTATCTTGATTGCATTTATGATTGGAATGTATGACGGTTTTTACGGGCCGGGAACGGGAACTTTTCTGCTTCTTCTGCTTACGGTTTTTGCCCATGTTTCACTGAATGAAGCAGCCGGTACAACAAAAATAATTAATCTTACTGCAAATTATGCGGCTCTTGCAGTTTTTCTTTATAACGGAAAGGCTCTTATTCCGCTGGGTCTTACGGCTGGTTTATTCAGCATGGCAGGAAACTATCTGGGAGCAACTGCGTTTACCAAAAAAGGCGCCGCTTTTGTCCGCCCAATGATAATTCTGGTTCTGACACTTTTTTTTGCAAAGTTGATTTATGAACTGTGGCTGATGAAATAAAAAAAAAGACGCCTCGTTTGAAGCGTCTCTTTTTACAGCTGTTACAGCTTAGTTCTTAGCTCTTTCTACGAATGAACCGTCGCGTGTATCAATAACGATTCTTTCACCGTCGTTGATGAAGAGTGGAACGCGTACTTCGATTCCTGTATCAAGTGTAGCTGGTTTAAGTGATTTTCCTGATGTATCGCCTTTTACGCCTGGTTCACAGTAAGTGATTGTGCGTGTAACGTTTACTGGAAGTTCAATACCAACCGGCTTGCCTTCGTAGAATGTAAGTTTAACTTCAAGATCATCTTCTGGAGTGATGTATCCGGCATAGTCACCGAGATTTTCTTTTGGAAGTTCGAACTGTTCGTAAGATTCCTGATCCATGAAAACGTATGTTTCACCGTCAATGTAAGAAAGTTTTGTTACGTGGAAGTCAAGGTCTACTTCGTCGAATTTTTCGCCTGCATCGATACCAAGATCCATTGTTGATTTTGTAACAAGGTTCTGTACGCGAAGGTTTGTAACCATACCAGCACGACCAGAGCGCTGTCCAAGCATCTTCTGAACGATGAGAGGGTTACCTTCATACATGAAAGCTGTTCCAACTTTCAACTGTGATGTCATTAACATAATATATAACCTCAAAAATAAAGTTTCAAAAATTGCGTAGCTCGCAGATTCTTCTATTATAATCAATGTTCAGATAAAAGTCATCAGTTTGAAGCGCAGAAACTGATTTTTTCTGGGTTAAGTGTATGTGCGGTAGGACAAAGGGATTATAAAGTTCATAATACAAAAATATGCAGAACAATAAAAAAAACAGCGCGAAGGAGAAGAGCGTTTTTCAAAAACACTCTGTTTATGGTAGCCGCGTTAGCGGCGTGTTATATAGTTCCTTTGCCATAAATAGCGTGTAGCCCGCTAGCGGGCGGTTTTGAAAGACGCTCTTTGACTGGAAGCTGTTTTTTTGATGAATTAATTTTATTGCAGGAAATTTATATAATCCCTTTGTCCTTCCGCTTCGTATTGTTTATGGCCGAATATCATGATATTCTTTTTTTATGAAGATTATTTCTTGGAATGTGAACGGTATTCGTGCCGTAGAAAAAAAAGGTTTTATTGACTGGCTATTAAAAAGTGGATCTGATGTTGTGTGCATTCAGGAAACAAAGGCAAATCCAGCGCAGCTTTCTGAATTTCTTTTGAATCCTGCTTCTGATGATGGCAGTGTTTCCTATAAATCATATTTTTCCAGTGCAAAAAAGGCCGGCTATTCCGGAACTGCGGTGTATTCAAAAACAGAACCGGACAGCGTAGAAACAATGGGCGACGACCGATTTGATGATGAAGGCCGCGTTACAATTGCAAAATTCGGGAAAACAGCCATTATTTCTGCGTATTTTCCGAACAGCCAGGATGCAGGTGCCAGACTAGATTATAAGCTTGCGTTTTGTGATGCAATGCTGAAAAAATGCAATGAACTTGTTAGCAAAGGATTTAACATTGTCCTGTGCGGTGACTACAACATTGCCCACAAAGCTATAGATCTTGCAAATCCAAAATCAAATGAGCACAATGCCGGTTATCTTCCGGAAGAACGTGCCTGGATGGATGAATTTACCGCTGCAGGCTATGTGGACACTTTCCGTCATTTTTGCAGCGAACCAAAGCAGTACACATGGTGGAGCTACCGCTTTCATGCCCGCGAAAAGAACATCGGGTGGCGCATTGACTATCAGTGTGTAAACCCGGATTTTATTGGAAACGTAAAATATTCAAAAATACTTGCCGACGTAACCGGAAGTGATCACTGTCCTATAGAGATAGAGATTGTGGAGTAGATTTGTATTGGAATTGATAAAAAATATCAGGAGGGAGATAAAAGTTTTCAGAAACATTCTGATTTGCTGCCGCTGACTAATAAGTTTAGTACATACGGTCATTGAGCCCTTCGACAAGCTCAGAAACCATCTGTCGAAATTACCAATTGCACTATACCTGGTGGTATACTTCGTGCTCTTCGAGTCGACTCGCTCAACTACCGCTAATAGAACTTTTTAGTCAGCGTCAATGCCACTAATTTTATTTAAGCTTTTTATCGATATTTTTCTTTGTCTTTTTTGCGCTTTTAGAAACGTCTTTTTTTATTTTTTTCGCATCTTTTTTTACGCTCTTACCGATTTTTTTAGCTTCCTTTGAAACATCTTCGGCAATTTCTTTTGCTGTGTCAGCAACGGCTTCTGCGGCATCGCTTACAGTTTCTTTTATTGAACTGTCTTTTGCGAATAAAGTTCCTGAAAGCATAAGTGCAGAAAAAACAATGCATAAAATCTTTTTCATGGCGTACCTTCCTTTTTTTTAGAATATCAAAATCATGCATATTGAGACAATAGGGGACGTCTAGCCTGCTAGCGGGCGATTTTTTATTCCTCTTCATGACAGGGAGCTTTTTTTATAGATTAAACGCTTGTTTTTATGATTAAACTTTATAATGCGTTTGCTACTAATTATAGTAGAAAGGAAGATGATTTTTTGCTAAATTGAAACCATGCGAAAAATAAGTTTGGTATTTTTAATCGTTCTTAGTTTTTTTTGTTTTTCATCCTGTTCAAAGGTTATGGGCTACAGCGTCCTTTTGTGGAACTTGCCGGAAAATCAGCTGCAGGACGGCGATATAGTTCCTGTATATATTAAATCAAATATTTCTCATGTTTATGTAATTGGAACTTCAAAAGGTAAGGTAGAAGTTCCGCTCTGGCAGCTTACAGAACCGGTTTCTAAATTCAAGATAAAGAAAGTTCAGGCGCGCTATGCAGAATGCCGCCATGTGTACGCTTCGGTTGCTCTGGACGGACTTCCTATGCGTGCAGAAGCAGTAAACACTGCAAAACAGGTTTATCGTCTTAGAAAAAATGAAGTTGTAAAGCTTTTGTATAAGGTTCGCGGACAGGCTCCGATGACCGGCGGAAAACCGCTTGAAGGAAACTGGTACAGAATTCTTACAGAAGACGGAACTTCGGGCTGCTGCTTCAGCTATAATCTTCGCAGTTTTGAAACAGACATTACCGGACAGCGCATTGGAGGCGGTAACGAAATTCAGGAAGTTAATCCAAATGCGGATTTTGACCTTCGCCTGCTTAACGTATGGTACCCGGATTCGTATAAGGCTATGATTGATTCAAAGCGTGTTGATCCTGCAAAGTGCATTCCTTCATATAATTTTCATCTTGATGATGAGACAAAACGTCTTTCGTTCCGCATGCCGGGAATTGATAAAAGCTGGGACTATAAAGGCGCAGTACTTACAGGACCAAACACATATCAGCTTACAGATATTCCGATCGTTGTTACTGTTCGCTATGACAGCTATATTGTTGTTCGCTATACCGGCGAAAGCGGAAAACCGGAAGACTTTAATCTTGTCCTTATAGACGGACAGCTTGAAGAAATTATTGCGGCCGAAGTTGAACGCCGCGAAACAGAATATGAGCACATCTACATGTACGGACCTTCATTTAAGAGCGGCAGCTACGGAAACCTTACGTTCAATGAAGACGGCACATTTGAATGGACAAACAACAGGCTTTTGGTTTCATCAGCTGTAATCAGTTCTTCTGCCGGAAATTCGGGTACTGTAAGCATAAAGTACTTCCTGAACAAATCAATGTATCAGCTGTACGACGGAGTTCTTACATTCAAGTTTAACGGTATGAACAAGAGCGTAAACTTCCTCTATAAGATGGAAGAAAACGGAATCCGCTTTGAAGATGCAACAGGGGCTACAATCGACAGGACAAATACTGTTACAGAGCGCGGAATTTCTCCTCTTGTAATGTTCTTCAGCAAACAGAACTAGGCGGCTTTTTAGCCCAGGTTCCTAAATTATTTTTCGGGAATAAAATATGGCATTCGTTCAGTTTTCACAGGTTTCTTTAGCTTTTGGTGACCGGGATATTTTAAAAAACGTTTCAGTAAACTTAATGACTGGAACAAAGGCTGCTTTAACAGGAGCGAACGGTGCCGGAAAATCCACATTGATAAAAGTAATGGCGGGTTTGATTCAGCCGGACAGCGGAACCTATTCCTGCCAGAAAGATACGCGCATTGCATATCTGCCGCAGAGCGGTTTGACTCACCATGGCTGCACGCTTAAGGAAGAAGCGGACCGGGCTTTTGCCTTTGGGTATGAACTTCAGAAGCAGATTGATGAAATGGGCGAGCAGGCTGCAAAAAATCCGGATTCGGCAGAAAATCTTCTTATTAAGCAGGCTGAATTGATTGCAAGGCTTGAAGAAAGCGGGTGGCACAGAAGGGAAGCAACTGCGGAAAGCGTTCTTCTTGGACTTGGATTTTCGCATGAAGATTTATCGCGCCAGACAGAAGAATTTTCCGGCGGATGGCAGATGCGTATTGCGCTTGCAAAGGCGCTTATGCAGAATCCAGACATTCTGCTTTTGGACGAACCTACAAACTACCTTGATATAGAAGCCCGTGACTGGCTTGAAAAATTCCTTGTGAATTACAAAGGGGCATTCCTTCTTGTAAGTCATGACCGCTATTTTCTGGACGTAACAGTAAACGAGGTTTTTGAGCTTTTTGGCGGAGACCTTAAGCGCTACAAGGGAAACTTTACTCATTATGAACAGGTTCGTGAGCTTGAACTTAAAACATTGATTGCAGAATACGAAAAGCAGCAGGATGAAATAGAAAAACTTCAGGATTTTATACGCCGTTTTGGTGTACAGGCTACAAAAGCGGCACAGGCACAGGAGCGTCAGAAGCAGCTGGACAAGATCCTTGCGCAGAAAATAGAAATTCCTGAAAGCCTTAAGAAAATTCACTTTAAGTTTCCGCAGGCTCCGCACGCCGGAAATCTTGTGATGCGTACAAAGGGGCTTTCTAAAACTTATGACGGTCAGAAATATATCATTAAAGACCTTGATTTAGTTGTTGAAAACGGTGAAATGCTTGTTGTTGCCGGAAGAAACGGTGCCGGAAAATCTACTCTTTTAAGGATGCTTGCTGGAGTTGACTGGACAAGTGACGGAGAAATAATTCCGGGAGCGGGCGTAAAAATCGGTTACTTTAGCCAGGACAACGCAGAAACTATCTGCGGAACTGAATCTATTCTGGATTATATAGAAAGCCGCGCACCGACTGAACTTATTCCAAAAGTGCGCGACATGCTAGGCTCATTCCTTTTCCGAGGAGATGACGTGTTTAAGCCGCTGAACGTTCTTAGTGGTGGAGAAAAGAGCCGTATTGCCCTGCTTCAGCTTTTGCTTTCGCCGAACAACCTGCTTATTCTGGACGAACCTACAAACCATCTGGATATGCATTCAAAGGACGTTCTTATGAATGCCCTTAAGGATTTTGGCGGAACTGTAATCTTTGTAAGCCATGACCGCGGATTTATAGAAGGTCTTGCAACCAGGGTTTTGGAACTTAAGCCAGGTCAACACCGTGAATTCCCAGGTGACTATAAGTATTACATGGAGCGCATGGAAGCAGAAGCGCTTGGTCAGGTTGAAGCTCCAGGAGCAAAAGAAAAGCCTGTTCCGGAACCTGTAAAAAGCGAAGGAAAGCGTAGCTGGGAAGAGCAGAAACGTCTGGATGCTGAACGCCGCAAGGCAGAACGCGCAGTTGCAAAAATTGAAGAAGAAATTTCCAAAACCGAAGAAGAAAAATCCGTGCTGGAAGCAAAGTTAAGCCTGCCGGAAGTGTATTCAAACGGTGCAAAGGCAAAAGAAATTCAGACAAAAATAAACGAAATTGCCATGCGGCTTGAAAAACTTACCGAAGACTGGGAAGCTGCAATGGAAAATCTTGGCTAAGTCGCTTTGCGTAAATTGGTTGAAAAAATTAAAATTTTAAAAGAAAAAATTTGACAGATTCATAATCTGCCCTTACCATAAAGTTAGAGAATTTATAAAAGTAAGAAGGCGATTATGAAAAAGTTTTTTCTTTCAATGTCAGCAATGATATTGTCTTTTTTTGTGCTTTTCGGCTGTTCTAATGACGTAGACAATTCATCGTTAATCCTTGCACAATTGATTAAGGGTAATACCTATTCAGGACCAGTTGCAAATCTTTCTGTTTCTGCAGAAGTTTTGGATTCGGCTTCGCGTGCAATTTATGTTTCAGATATTCAATCTGCAAAAGCTATTGTAGAAGGCTTTGATTACACAGGTAATGCTTTTTCTAAAGAAAGTCCTCTTGTAAGTGTTTCCAGCGGTAAAGGCTCGGGAATAACAGTTTCTTCCATTCCTGTATGTAAAAATGCAGTTGTAACTGTAAAGGCTTATGCTGATGATAAGGGCATAGTTAATTTAGATGGAATTGTAATAACTCAGCGTGTTGATATAAATCAGGGTGAAAATAATTCTGCAACCGTATCATGGAATACTTCTAAAGAAGGAAACGTTTATGCTGCCTTGATTAAAGCCGGCGTAAATACAAATACCCTTACAGATACTCAGAAATCTTCTATTGCTGGTGCAATTCCTACAGATATTCATGCTGCTTTGATTGATGCAGGTTCGATTGCTTCTGATTATAAAAATGATTCACTTAAATCCTCTTCTTCTTACAAACTTACAGCAGGAACAGTAAAGGTTACATGCAACGATTATGACGGCTGCACATTGCAGGTTAATGATCCGGTCTCTTCTAAAGGAACTGCTGTAAAAGGTTCTGACGTAACAATTTCTAACGTTGCTCCGGGAACGTGGACTCTTTATGTTTTGGATGGAACTACTGTAAAAACAACTAAGAGTGTAACTGTAACAAGCGGTAATGAGGCGAGTGTTACACTTGGTTCTTCTTCATTTGACGGCATTCAGATTCAGGTTGCTAAGTCTCTTGGTTATCCATTGATTCATTATTGGTCTTGCTCGGATAAGTCAACTTATCCAAATACAAGTTGGCCAGGAATTCCAATGCTTACAGACTGGTGTGATGATGATTACATCTATAATTTTGAAGGATGTTCTTCTGTAAGTCTTTTGATTACAAAATCTGACCAGAGCAAACTCTGTTCTGAAAATATGGTAATTACTGCAAAAGGTGCTTACCGCATTACTTCTAGTGGTGCTTCTAAATCAACATATATTTCTGATGTTCCTCCAGAGCCTGTTGCTCCAACTGTAACAATTTCTCCGGTTGATGGAAGTCAGATTGCTTTAAACGGTTCTATTTCTGTTCAGTTTACAAACGGAAACGATACAATTACTTCTGCAAAAGTTACTGTAAACGGTAAAGAATACAATATGGGTACTACAGCTGGTACTTGGTCAAAATCTCTTTCTGAAATGGGAATTACAAGCGAAGGTGCTACTGTAACAGTAAGTGCAAGTGTTACAAACAGCGTTGGAACAGGTACAGATAGTGTTACGCTTACAACAACGAAAGCAAGTCAGCATGTAACAAATCCTAATGAACTGAGGATTTATCAGGTAATGGTTTCTTCTTTCCAGGATGGGGATCCTAATATTGGATATTCAACAGCTTATGGACCGAGAGGACAACTTACTGGAGGTGATTTGCAGGGTATTATCAATGCGGTTGACTACATAAAGTCTCTTGGATGTAATGCTTTGTGGATGACTCCAATTTTCCAATCTGCTGGAAATGGACAGCTTGATTCAACAGGATATTTCTGTTCTGATTATTTTAATATTGATTATCATTTTGGAACAAATGAAAAATTCGCTGAACTTGTAGAAGTTTATCATAATGCAGGAATTAACGTTATTCTTGATGGCGTATTTGGACATCATGGTGGTTCTGTCGCAAATTCTCCTAGCGGATATAATGTAAGCGGTAAAAACCCGGTTAATTATACTGATACAAATACCCAGAATTTCTATAAGGAAGTTGCTGAATATTGGATTAAGAATTATAGAATTGATGGTTGGCGTCTGGATCAGTGTTATCAGGTTGGCTTGGGTAAAAAAGGAAATGGAGATGAGTGTAATACCGGTGGACACAATTATTGGTATGATATTCGTAAGGTAGTTGAAAATGCCGCTGCTGGAAATGGAACAAAGGGGGAAAACTGGGGTACTTTGGGCTATATGGTAGGAGAGCATTGGGATGGACAATCAGAAATTCAAAAAGGCTCTGTTAATCCTGGTTCTGCAGGTGGTTATGGTTTGAAATCATGTTTTGATTTCCCATCTCGTTATAATATTGTAAATGCTATTGCTAAGGCAGAAAGTGATGCTGGTGGAAATAGCATGGGATCATCTCTTTCAGATGTATATAAAGATTACCATGGAAAGGGATATACACATCCAGAGGGTTATTATCCTAATTTGTTTATTACTAATCATGACCTTGTTCGTCTTGGTAATCTTATAAATTGGAAACATGGAGAAACTCCAAATTCATCAAATTATTGGAAACGTCATAAGCTTTCTCTTGCAATTATGGCAGCATATACTGGTCCTATAACAATCTATTACGGTGATGAATGGGGTGCTTATGTAGATGGTTATACAGGCCCAGGAGCATTAGATGCATATAATGACAATGCTTCTCGCTCAACAGGAAAAATCAGCGGCTTTAATTCTAATGAAAGTGATCTTCTTTCATATGCAAAAAAACTTATGGCAATGCGTAGTGAGCATGAAGCTCTTTGGAATGGAACTTCAAGTGATATAAGTACGAATGGAAATTTATATGTTGGTAAAAAAGTTGGTGGTGGAGAAACGATTATATTTGCAATTAATAACAGTTCTTCTTCAGCAACATTTAGTGCAACAGGTAAAGATTTGATTACAGGTGAATCGGTAAGTGGTTCTGCATCTGTAGATGGATATAGTGCAAGATTTATTCTTGTTAAATAAATAATTAAAAACTGTTTACTTTATATAGATACTTATCAAAATAAGGATATATAGGTTAGAGAGTTTGGCGCTTCCGGGGGGAAAACGGAAGCGCTTTTTTTTTGTAAAATGAACGAAAAGTGAATCCGGCGGGCAAAATTTTACATAATATAAGGGGATTGCCGTTCATTTTTTGTTTGACTTATAGAAAATAGCCCTTATACTTTTAACTAGATAAGGTAGGAAAATTGCGCTTCTAGGTTGGGAAAAGTAGGGGCGCTTTTTTTTATCAATTTTTTTATAAAAGTTCTGTTAAAAAAGTTTGGGGGACATATGAAAAAGTTTTTGTCATGCATTGCGGCAGCAGTGTATCTTTTGTCGTTTTTTTCCTGTTCAAATGATTTGAATGATTCTAAAAATCTGTTTTTGCTGCAGTCGTTTGGTTCAAATTCTGAATATGGAACAATTGTAGTCGGCGGTTCTGATTATGATTCAAGAAAGCTTACTTCTTCTGATTTAACAAATTTGAATGCAACTGTAAGCGGTTACGGCATGGGCGATGTAACTGGAACGGTAACTTCTGATTCTGGAAAAACTAGTGGTAAGGTAACGGTCGAAAAAGTTACAACAGGTAAAAACAGGGTAATTTCGATTGACTCTGGAAAAGCTGTAATCCGTGAACTTATTCCTGAGGTAAATGCCGGAATTAATACTATTCCTAATGTAACATGGGATACAACGGTTCTTGGTTCAATTTATTACTATCTTATTAAGGCTGGCATTGATGTTTCTTCAATAGATTCCAGCGTATTTACAAGTGCAATTCCGACAGATGTGCATGCATGCTTTGTAAATGCCATGCAGATTGCTGTTGATTATGTTTCCGGTAAACTTAAATTTGCTTCTTCCTATAAAATTGAGGCTGGAACTGTTACTGCAACAGTATACGGTTACAGCGGAAAAACTATTCAGATTGGTGATCCTGCAAGTGAAGCAGAGACAGCAGGGGTAGACGGTTCAACTTTGACGTTTAGCAATGTACTTCCGGGTACATGGAATGTTTATGCGGACGGAAAGAAGGTAAAGACAATTACTGTTGCAGCCGGTGATAATGATGTAACGATTGGAAATCCTTACAACGGACACATGGTTGTTTATGTATCTGCTTCAAGTGCTCCTCGTCTTTGGATTTGGCAGGTTAGCGGAAGTTATACTGACGGAAAAGACGTTCTTGGTTGTGTGTGGGACAATCGTCCTACAATGGCTGCTGCTGATGGTATGTGCAATAATAACGGCTGGTATATGTATGACCTTACTGCAAATGGATGTCATTATACAGAAGGCATTGCATTCAAAATAAAGCTTAATGATGATGCTAATGTTGAAACTGATAAGACTGCCACATTCTGGTACGATGCTTCAGGAACTTGCGGTACTGCCGGAAAAATCTATGATTCTGACCCTACAGAAAATCAGCTTTCTAACAATGCAAATCTTGCATCTATAAGCGTAAACGGAACTGCAGTTTCTGGTTTTGCTTCGGGTACAACTTCTTATACAAGTTCTATTTCTGCGGGAACAACAAGTGCTACTGTAACTGCTGTTACAGAAGACAGTGCGGCAACAGTAAGCGTAAGTCCTAGCGGTTCTGCTTCAATTGCAGAGGGAGCTTCAAAAGATTTTACAATCACAGTAACAGCAGAAGATGGAACAACAAAGACTTACACTGTAACAGTAAAACGTGCCGCAGAAAATGACACAACTTTGGCTTCAATCACAGTAAACGGCAAGGCTGCAAGCATCAGCGGAACAACTGCAACTCTTAGCGCAAGCGGTTCTGAAGACAGCCTTACAATTTCTTCTATTGTTGCAACTGCTGTTGATTCAAATGCAACTGTTTCATACAGCGCAACAACAGGAACAGTTTCTAACGGCGGTTCAAAATCATTTACAATCACTGTAAAGAATGGAAGCAAGAGCGCAACTTATACATTGACTGTTAGTTATACTCAGCAGACAACACCAGAGTATTACTGGACTAATAAGAATGGCGCTGTTGGTAATAACAAGACAATTACAGGACTTTCTAGTTGGTCAGAAGATGACAAGATTATTCAGGGCGTTGCATGTGATACTCCAAGATGTTGGCTTGGTGGTCATGAATATCCTGATCCTGATTTGTACGCAATGTTTGCAGCTTGGGATGATACAAACCTTTATTTGTTGATTGAAATTCCAAATGTTGATGAAGCAGATGCTGTTGATAATGATAAGTGTTATGCTGGTTCTCAGTTCTTACCAATGGGTATTGTTTTAAATACTGGTAAGCGCACTGCTGGTGATGGTACTTTGGATACAGGAAATAGCGTATGGCAGGGAAGTAAACTTTATTCTTGGACAGACGGTATTGATACAATGCTTATGTTCCATCCACGTCTTGGAATTGGTGAACCAAGTATTTTCAAAACACAGTCAGACGGAACCTTTACTTACGAAGCTTCTGTAACTGTAGCTGCAAATAAACAGTACTGCATTGGATTTACAACAGCAGGTGTAGAAAGAGAAATCTTCTTTAATGAATGTGTAAGTACAAATATGTGGGCTGCTGTTACTGATGATGAAGGTAACTGGGGAAATAAGAGCAGTACTGATATGGATTCTTATTCTTATGTTGATTACATGGCAAGAGGAAAGAAAATGTCTGCTTATCAGGTAACAATTCCATTGTCTGCCCTTGATATTGACCGCTCATACATTGAATCTACAGGTATCAGTGTTGGTTGTTTCTCTACTTATGGTGCATCTACAATGGACTGCTTACCTTGGGATGACTGTATGATTGATAACGCAGCAGAAGCTTATTCTTCAGATCCATCTTCTTCTAAAGAAAAAGAAGATGCGGATGTAATTTCTGCATCTCTTGCTCGCATCGGGAAATAACACATATCCCGGTGGTTTCGATGCTACGACGAGCTCTGCAGCGTACGTTCAACCACTGGGGATTTTAAGGGGGCCCCCTTAGGAGAGGGGGTAGGAGGCAACGCAGTGCCGACGAGGGGGAGACTTCCCCCTCATTCATACGAAAAAAGTTGAAAAATTTAAACCTATGGCTTAATATTGCCGATAGAAAAGTAGCAAGTAAAATAAAATTCAAAAAAGTTCTTAAAAAAAAAGTTAGTCATAAAAAAGTAAGTATAAAAGAGAAGTAGAGTTTGGTTCTTTGTTTTTATACGGGGTGTTCTTATGATTAAAAAGGTTTTAGGATTAATTGGATGTTTGGCAGGCTTGTTATTTCTCTCGTGCGAAGTCGGTTTGGGTGAAACTGTAGACGTTATGGCTCCGTCTTTGGAAATTACTTCTCCGGAAGACGGCAGTATCATCATGAATAATTTTACCATGTCTGGTTCAACTTCTGATGATAAGCTTTATGTCTTTATTTCTATAAATGTTACTTCTACTGCTACCGGTGCAAAGGTTGCAAGTTATTCCGGCAGCGTCGATACACTGCATTCTTCATGGAGCTGTTCAATAAACAGCAGGCATACTGCGGCAGACGGCTCTTACTATTTTGATATTCCTGACGGCGAATATACTTTTTCTGTAACTGCAATGGATAAGGTCGGTCGATCTACGACTAAATCCAGGGTTTATAAGATTGATAACACTGCCCCGGTTGTTGTTCTTAAGCGCCCTGATGCAGACGATTCGTACGGTAAAACTATTAAGGTAACTGGTGATATTGCAGATTCCAATACTTTGAGTTCCCTTTATTTTACTGCTTATAAGATGAACTCTCAGAATAAGCTGGAAAAAATTACGACTGTGCGTCAGTCTAATATTTCCGGCGTAGGTCTGGATTTAATAGTCGGTAAAAAATACGAAAATCCTACTACTGAAGCAGAAACAAAACTGAATGCCATTTATGACTTGATGTACAACACAAGGGCTGCCGGTGAAGATACGGCAAAAATTTACTGTGTTGTTGAAGTTGCGGATTCTGCAAAGGAATATAAGCCTGGAAGCAGCATTATTAAAAAGGCGGCGGGCGGAACTTATACCGAAAGCGGATTTACGCCTACCGGAAACCTTTCTACAAGCTACTATATTTACGATGTAATTTACGATTCAATTTATTCTGAAAGTAATTCCTCTAGCTATAAGCTTACGAACAGCGACCTTGTTTCGATTATGAACGGAACTTATACGGACACTGATAAGGCGGCTCTAGTTAAGACTTATCTTTCTGAAAATTGCATGGATACTTCGGGAACAGAATTGTCTGCGGACAAAGTTTCTGCATTTAACCTGAATCCTGCAAACTCTCCATATTTTGAAGTCAGCGGATATAAATACGAAAACGGATTCAGTTCTATTTCAAATGAATCTAAGATTACTGTTACTGTTTCTCCTGGACGCGACCAGATTAGCCTTAAGGAAAAGACTATCAGGCTTGTGCTTAAGCAGTGTGATTCGTCTGGCGTTCTTTCTGATGAAGATGAAGTTGTGCTTGTTGAATCGCTTGAAAATATTGAAAAGATTGAAGATGCTGCAGAGCGTGCAGCTGCTAAGAAAGTAAGGGATCAGGCTCTTTCTACCGGCGATACGATTAAGATTGTTACTTCTATTGGTAAGCGCAAGGCTAAGAATTACTATGTTGTATGCGTAGAAGGATGCGACCTTGACGGTAACCCGATTGAAAATAGCGATGGAAATATCTACGGATTCCTTGTTGAATCTGTTTCTAAACCGCCGGTAATTACTATTACTTCTTCTCCGGAAGATTTGAGCGTTCAGAATACTTATGATTTTGAATTTGAAGGAACGCTTACTTATGATGAAGATCATGTTTACACAAAATACGTTGTAACTGCAAAAAATGAAAAGGATTCTTCTGAGGCTGAACATAGTATTGCTTCCGGTGTTATGGATGTTAAAGACGACGGAACATGGTCGCTTTCTTTGCCGGCAACTTTGTTTACAAATGCAGGCCTTACTACTGATGCTCTTTATATGTGTACGGTTCAGTTTATTGCCGGCTACAGCGAAGATTTCTCTGACGGTTCATCTGTGTCTGTCAGGGTTCATGTTGATACAGCTAAGCCTACAATGAGCGCTATATCTGTTTCGCCATATTATTCGATTGACTCTTCTACAAAGGTTCCTACTGTAAACGGAACAATTACAATTTCTGCAAACGTTAGCGACAACTATGAGTTCTACGAAACAAACTATGAGATTTACTATATGGACGGTACAACAAAACGTACAATTCAGGGTACCCGTCTTACAGATTTTGCAATTGAACTTAAAAATGTTAACACTGTAGTTGCTAATCTGCCTGTTTACGACCTTCTTATAGACTTTGAATGTGTAGATAAGGCAGGAAACAAACAGTATTATTCTCATACTATTAAAGTTGACCAGAATACTGATAAACCGGAAATTAGTTTTAGTAATCTTGATGAAAGTATTACGGAAAAATCTGCGGTTGGTGAAAATGCAAACCTTTTTGGTCAGACTGGAAGCAATAAGATTCTTGGAACCGTAACAGACGATGACAGGATTAATTCTATTGTATTTGAATATGCGCCGTTGAATTCTTCTGTATGGACAGAATTCTATCGCAAGAATTTTACTTCTTCTGAAAATTACGTAACGTTTACATTGACTGATGTAATTTTGAAGCAAGGATTGAGCAATTCTACTGCTCTTGCCGAAGGATTCTGGCAGGTAAGATATACAGTTACGGATAAGGATGGCGGTTCTGATTCTGTAACAAAAGCAAGTGATGCAATTTGTCTTGCAATTGATAACGGTGCTCCTACTCTGTCGCTTACAACTGCAAGCGGTGAACTTATCGGTAAGTATACGGATAAGGAAATTCAGGGTACTACTTCTGACGGAAACGGTGTTGTAAAAATCTACCGCTATTCTACAGACAATACACGTAATGCTTCTAAGACAAGCGAGTACGGTACTGTTTCTTCTCCTCATGTTATTTTTGAAAATGCAGCCGGAATTTCTTCTAAAGAGTGGACTGATACTATTTCTGCAACTGATAACGGCGATGAATTTGCCTATATTGCGGAAGACATTTTTGGCCGCACAACAAAACTTCTTTTCTCTTATCAGATTGACTCTGTAAATCCTTTAATTGATGTAACAAGCCCAACTACGGCTGCTGCAATTTACGTAGGTTCTCCATATATTGCTTCGTTCAGAGGAACTGCAGAAGATCCTAAATATGTAAAGATTGACGATGGAACACCTATAAAACTTGCGGCTTATGCAGCTTTGTCTTCTTCTGCCCGTAATGACTATAAACTTGTAGATGCAAGTGATATTTCAGGCGTTGTTTATGTTGTAAAAGATTCAAATGGAGATGAAATTACCAGGGGTACTGCGAACGGAACTGTTTCCTGGTCTGCAAATATTGAATTTTGCGACAGCAACGGTGATGCCTATGAAAATGCGGCTTCTATTGAATTGTATGCAGAAGATGGCGGCGGACTTACATCTTCTGCTGTTTCATATCCTGTTGTAATTGATACTGCGGAACCTGTCCTTGAAATTACAGGTGTTACTAATTCTGCTGGAACGGCTCTTGCAGAAAAAGATGAAGTTTACTACACGAATGACGGAATTATAATAAAAGGAACTGTTACGGAAAAGAACCTTAAATCGGTAACATGTTCTTTGAATGACGCAACTGTAGTTCTGGGTACATACGATGAATCAACTGGTAAGACACCGTTTACTTATACAGTAAATTCTGCATCTGCGGGAAGAAAGACTTTTGGCTTTACTGCTGAAGATAAAGCAGGTCAGATGTCTGAAACTTATAATGTCGTAATCGTAAAAGATTCTACTCTGCCGGTGATTTCCGGGGTAAGCCTTGCCGGCGGTTATGAAAAAACAACCGGTGTATTCTATGTAAAATCTGGAACTTATACTCTTGGCGGAACTACAACAGATACTTATGCAGTAAAAGAAACTGTTGTTAAGGTTAAGAATGGCTCTTCAGAAGTAACTTCAGAAACTCTTACAGATTCTTCTTGGACAGTCGATCTGGATTTTTCTGATGATACGGTATGGATAAATGATGCAACTGCAACGGTTGAAATTACAGCATACGATGTGGCGGGAAATGCTTCTGCAGTTCAAACTGTTGCGGTTAAATTTGATACTGAAAAACCTGCATTGAATACTTTCCTGAACTGGAAGGGCAAGGATATGCTTTTCCTTATTAATACCGGAAAATACAAGGTTGGTACGTTCGGAAAGAGCACAATGATGGAAATAGAAGGCTGCTATAATGAAACTGGAAGTGGAATAAAGGCAGTTTATTACCAGATTATTCCTACTGGCTCTAGCAGTTCTACGGTTTTGATGGACGACTCAAATTATGAATCCAATGCAACTGGAAAATTTGAAGCAAGTTCTACTAAAGACTTTACAATAAAAGAAAATGAGTCAGATACTGCTTCTACTGTTTCTTATTCAAATGTGTTCAAGGTAAATTTGAGCGGATTTAAAGAAAGCACAGCTACAGATTCAAATAAGCTCCGTCTTGTTGCGGTTGATAATGTTGGAAACGTCAGTGCGGTCGAAGAAAAAACATTAAATGTTGATACAACTGCGCCAAAATTCAATTCGGTTGCGTCTGTTGAAAAACTTACAAATACAGAAGCAGATGTAACAGTTTCCGGTTCTGCTTACTTTGTTGAAGATTCCGGGGCTGGATTTATTCCTGGTTCAGAAAACGAAGATCCGACAGAAGGACCTGTTACAGCAACGATTAACGGGATCGCTGTTACTGGTACTGTAGGTACGGTTACAAATATACTTGAAGCAACAACAGAATATCCGGATGCAGGTTCAAAGAAAGTATATTATAGCGTAACGATTAATAAGTCTTATCTTGAAACGCTTGACAGCGGAAACTGCATTATCAAGGTAACTGCAAAAGATGCAGCAAATGACGGCGACGGAAACGAAAGTTATACAAATATTGCAACGGTTGTAATTGATAAGGATGCTCCTAATCTTGATATTGTAAACGTTACTCCAAAAGTTGGTGAAAACGTAAACGGAAAAGTAAAAGTTTCTGGAACTGCAAGCGACGGAAATGCACTTAAATCTGTTACTCTTTATACTGGTGCAAAAGCAACTGATGCAGGCGATGTTGACGAAATTACCTACAGTTCTGCAACTTACTATAAGATTGAGCAGGATTCAACTTCTACTGTATACAACTGGTCTGCAACAATTGATACAACAAAATATACAGATGGTTCTACGGTAAAACTTCTTGCTGTTGCAGAAGATGAAGCCGGAAACAAAACTTACAAAACAGAAGATTTGATTATTAATCAGAGTACGGATAAGCCTGCACTTAATCTTACAAGTCTTGACGCATCCGTAACAGAATATAATGCAGACGCCAAGGATACGAACCTTCTTGGAATGGGAAGCAACATAATCTACGGAAATGTAAGCGATGATGATGGAATTGCTTCCATTAATATTAAAGTCGATGACGGTTCTGTGATTAATAAGACAGAATCTGCTGGCGGAGCTACAAGTGCCTCTATTGCATTAGATCTTTCTAATTTTGCAAGTCTTACAGCTGGAGAGCATAAACTTTACATTACAGTTACAGACATAAAGAATGAAACTTCTTACGCAACAAACAGCGATTCTGTAAACGGAACTTATTTTGCTTATGACAATGATTCTCCTTCTATTGAAGTTGTAAAGTGCAATGACTCAAGCTATTCAAGCAATATGTGGGGAAAGAGCGAATTTGATATCTATATTGCGATTGCAGATTCTTCTGATTCAGAAAACGGAAAGAATCTTTCTATTGAGTGCAAGGGAATATCAAAGAGTTCGACAGGTAATTCCGGTTCTTATACAGCACAAACTTTGCCGGCTGCAGAAAAAGCAGGAACATGGACTGCTAGTGCAACTATTGGTGGGGATTCTATTTCTAATGTATGGAAATTTACAACATCGAACGGTGAAGGCTATTATAAGCGAACTTACGAAGTAACTGACAGATACGGACGCAGTGCTTCAATTGAGGTAAGTTACCGTGTAGATACAACTGCGCCTGTATTCAAGGCTTATGCTTCTGACGATTCGGAAAAGCATGTAAAAGCTGATGTTACAAAGCTGATTATTAACGGCGGTTCAAAGTATTTTGTTGATGCAGACAGCGATGCCGGCTATTCAATCAGTGCAGTTGATTCTGCTTCAAAACCTGTAAACTGGTTCAGCCAGACTCAGCTTACAGTTACTGGAGAAGTAGAAGAAACAAATCTTAAGAGCGTAACGCTTAGTCATGGTGGAAATGAAAGTACTCAGTTGAACAAAAACTTTGCATTCTCTGAAAGTTTTGTTAACGGTCAGAATACGTTTACTCTTACAGCTCTGGATCAAGCCGGTAACAGTGTAAGTTTGCCGTCTTCTGGTTTCTATGCACTTTATGTAGATACAAATGCTCCGACTGTAAGCGTAGAAGCTAAAAAAGCAGATGGAACAACAGCATTTGAATCCGGAACAGTTCTTGGTGCTAGCGGAGTCATTAGGCTTAATATAACTGCAGCAGATGATCCTACAGATTCAGAAATGACCAGTGGTATTTCTAAGGTTTATATTGGAACATCTGCTTCGGTTGATTCAAGTTCTGCAATTGCAACGGTTACAGCAAGCGAACTTGAAGCTGCTTCAAATGTATATACGTTTACCGTTGGATCTTCTCTTAACGATGGAAGTTATACACTATACGTACGCGCAGAAGATGTTGCCGGAAACCTTTCTACCGGGGAAGAAGCTGCAGCCTTTGTAGTAGACAAAACTGCTCCAAAAGTTACAATCGCTTCTCCTGTTACCGGTAAAACTGTAGACAAGAAGATTACAATAAGCGGAACCGTTCAGGATTCAAATCTTGATTCTTCTGTATTGCCGGTACTCTGGATAAAAGAAAAGACTTCCGGCTCATGGGCAGAAGCTTCTGCTGATTCTGTAAGCAGCAAAACTTACAGTTCTGGCGACTGGTCTCTTAAATTCGACACAGAAAAATACGACGACGAAAAAGACTATTACATTGCCGTTGTCTTTACAGATAAGGCTGGAAATGCAACCGCTTATTCTTCTTCAACTCATACAATTCACGTAAGCCAGGATAACGACAGGCCGGTGGTTGTATTCCCGAACGTTGCATTTACAGCTTCCATTGGTTCTGCTACCGCTAATCGAATCTGGATTAAGAACAGTCAGATTACAGGTACGGTTACGGATAGTGATGGAATCAAGTCTGTTTATCTGCTTGCTCTTGATGCCGGTTCAGCTGCTCCTACAAAAGATTCTGTCTGGGGAACTTCTATTTACAGCGCTTCCAGCGGAATGTGGACTGTTAACCTTGATTCAGAAGGTCCAAAGGATATTTATTTCAGGGTAATTGACAGTGAAGATGGTGATTTTATATCGTCTGCAAGTGCAACAAATGATATTGCCGCTCCAAAACTGAAGTACAATGATGTAATTCTTGGCGAAAGTGCAAACTATAAGACTGTACTTTATTCAAAGCTTGACTGGAATATACCGACTATTCCGGTTTATGCATACTCAACTTCATTTACAAGTTCTCAGGCAAATTTTGATGCCCTTGTAAATACATTGAAATCTGGAAATTCAATTACAACAGACGGCAGTGCATGGAAAGTTGTTTCTACTTTGGATAAGGTTGGTGGTTCTGCATCTACGCTTTACATATTCGTAAAGGCAAATGATCCGAACGGAATTGATTCTGTTGCAGTAAAGCTTGCCGGAACAGCTGAGCATGTTACAAAACTTTTTGATCATACTGCAGATGACGATACAGAAAATTATTATGCACTATATTCAATTGATTTGACTCAGTATACGGGATACCTTTCTAAGCAGGAACTTAAGATTACTGCTACAGACAATGCAACAAATTCATTCTCTGTAACTCAGGAAGTTAATATTGATAATAAGGCTCCGGAAGTAGAGTTTATTACTTCAAGTACAAAATTCTATGGAACAAGCACCGATGAAACAAACAAAGTTATTGGTACTGCAACAGATAACTCTGATATTAGTCAATTGTATCTGGGATTCTCGGCTTCAGCTTCAACAAAACCTACGGTTTGGGAAGATATTCTTTTGAACGAAAGTGTTGCTGCAAGCCGCTATGATCTTGTATTTGATGCTGATACAGATAAAAATACAACAGACACAGACGGTTCTTACCATTTGAAGAAGCTTAATGACATTGTTGATGCTGTTTATGGCGATGGAACTTCTACTGATACTACAATTACAGAAAAAGACCTGTACGTTTGGATATACGGTGTAGACAGTCTGAATAATGGAGACGATTCTTTTGCAAGAACCCTTAAAATCTCTGTATATACCCAGGGTGATAAGCCTACTACAATAGTTTCTTATCCTGCTTCAGGAAGCGATGTCGGCGGTACAATCCGAATTACGGGTACAACAAAGATTGCTACGTCATCAGTAAAGGGTATTTTTGTACAGATTGATCCTACTTACGATTCGGATGCAGGATTTAATGATGGCTGGGCTTCAGAAGTTGCTGAGCTTATAGGTTCTAAAGAAGTTGAATATGTTATTCTTGGGGAAGATGCCATTAATACTGGCTATGGCGAAACTGCCAAGAATACAATTAAAAATGGTATTCTGGCTGGAGGAGATGCACAGAGCTGGACACTGCCAATAAATGCATTAAAGGAATTTGATACTGAGGTAGATGCAAGCACTGGTAATAAACCAAATCGTTCTATGGCAATAAGGGTTTATTCTGTAAGTGAAACTGGCAAAGTAAGTGATCCTGTCCTTGTTCCGTTCACACTTGACCCTGGTGCTCCAACTTTTGGCGGAGATAATACTGGAATAAATATTGTTTCTGCAGACAGTTCTGTAAGCCGGTCTTATTCAAAAGATATCTGGGTTTCAAACGGAAGTTACGCTACAGGAAGCTGGGTTGCAAATCAGTATTACCTTGAACTTTCTTGTGAAGATGACAGCGGTATAAAGACCCTTACATACAGCCGTTCAGATTCTAGTTTAACTAAATATCTGGTAAAAGACAGCAGTGCAACAACAGACTCTCCTTACAGCGGTTGGGTTGAATCTACAACTGGCGGAAATTTCAAGCTTAAAATCCCTATGGGAGAAGCAACTGAAAATGAATTCGGAAATTATACATTTACATTGGAAGCAACAGAAGGTGGAGATGGAGATAAGTCAACGACTGTAACATTTAATGTAAATTATGACAATAAGCGTCCGGATTTTGCAAATACAACGCTTGCTTCAAATACAAAGATTGTTCAATCAGATTCTCAATATATCATGACGGGAACTTTTGCAGAATCAAGTTCAGGCTCTTCTAATCAGTCTGGATTTGAACGCATTGCCTTCTATATTACTCGAACACTTTCTTCAAAAGATTATCTTGTTGATCCTATGCTGCAGAAAGGTTCTGCAGGAACTGCTAACCGCTATGAAATAAAAGATACAGATTTTACATCTTCTGAAGGTTTGTACTGGCGTTCTGTAAGCGGTTGTTCTACAAGCTATAATACAACAGACGGATATAAGATTACTCTTCCTTCTTCTTTGGAAGCTGATAAGAAGGCTAATATTCGTGCTGGCGGATTGTGTAAGGTTGATAATGTTATTTATAGAATAAAGAATGTAAGCGGTTCAGCTGTAACATTAAGTTCTGCAATAACATCTCATGATTCTGTAACAGTTGATTTTGCTTTTGCTCAGGTAATTGATCACACTGTAAAAGAAATGGGAATTCCTACATATTACGGAGATTCTACAAATGAAATTGACAATGATGACGGCGACCAGATGGTTGACTATTTCATTGATACTACTGGTACATGGACTGTAAGTATAAATTCTCAAAATATAAAAGACGGTAATATTACACTTCACTTTGTTGCATTTGATGCGGCTGGAAACTATGTAGCAAAAGATTATGATGCGACTGTTTCTAATAATGCTCCTCGTATTGCCGGTGTTACATTTGGTACAGACCGAAACGGAGACGGAGTTATTGCTGACACTGAACTTATAGATACATATGCCGGATTGTATAATACTGCTTCTTCAAAAGTTGCTGATGGTGTAAATGTAAGCGGTACAACTGTATCAGGAAACAAAATCGTTAAGTTTGCTATCCCGAATAACGGTTCAAAGATTGATACTCTAAGCGGTAATTCTGTACTTACAATTAAGGGTGACTTAAAGCTCATTCCTGAAATTGTTGGTGGTAACGACGGCCTAGGTTACTATTACAGCGTAGATGGAAATACATCAGCCCTTACACAGCTTGCAGATGCAGGACATGATGATTCCGATGATGTCCGGGCTGTAAGCAGTACAACGTTTACCATTGATACTGTAAGTCTTCTTAATAACACAACTGCTGACGGACTTAAAGATTTTTCTATTAAGATTCAGGATTATACAGAAGACAGTGATCCAAATGTTGCAGAAATCCTTATGCGCATGACACTCGCATTGCGTGATGGGGAAGAGCCGAAAGCATCTATCCGTCCGTTCTACTGGAGCGGAAAGGGAGCAAATAAGAGCAGCGTTTACTATTCTGGAAGTACGGCATATGGTCACATTGAACTTGAAGAAGACTGGAAGGCTTCAAGTGCTTACGATACTTCTAAAGCAGAATTTGATGAAGACCCAAAAGTTTCTGGTATAATCTACATTGAAGGTCAGGCAAAAGATAATGTTCTTGTAAACGAACTTTATTTGAGCTTCCCTGGTCTTGCAGAAGATGCAGACGGAACATTCGGTAAAGGTTTTGCCCGTTTTGCTTACCGCGAAAATGGTGTATGGAAAAATGATTCTGTAGATCTGGACACTCAAGGTGTAGAAGTTGTTTCTATAACCGAGTCTACAGAGTCTGGAACAGAAAAGAACGTTGTTAACTATAAGCTTGCGGTTAATACTGCAAAAATTACGACAGTTGCCGCTACAGATGTTGCTGTTCAGGTACAGGCAAAAGACCGTGGTGCCCCAACTTTAAATGCAGCAGGAACTGCTATTGCAAGCTACACTCCAAAGGCTTCTAAGACAAGTATAATCCAGACTTCTGGAGAAGCATATTCAGACGACAATACGCCGTATTACAAAATGGATGTTGTTCCGTATATTACAAAGATTTCTACTAGCAATAGAAAAAAAGCTGGCTTGAAAGACTCTAACATCCGTTCTGCAGGCGGTAAGTACAGTATTATGTATGCAGCAGATGAGGATGCTGCAACATATGATCAGTACTTTATTACTGTAAATGGGTATAACTTGAATCCAGATGAATATGGTACACGAATTGTAAGTTCTACGGCTAAAAGTACGACGGCCGCAACTTATGATTCTGCAGAATCTACTTTCAATTTTGGTGAAGAACTAACAGCTTCTGTTGCTGATAAGGATGGCAACGGAATTGCAGAATATGGATATAAAGAGTTCTGGATTGAAAACACTATTCCAAAGAGCGGATACCTTGAAGTATTTGTAAATGGTGTACGTACTTTGAACAATATTAACAATGATGATTCTCATGATGCAGCCGGTAGCGGTTCTGATATTGGCAGCAGCATAGAAGATTGGACAAACTACTACAACCGCGAACCGGATTATTACACAACAAAGAATGTACAGCTAACGGATGATAGGTATCTGGTGATGTTTGACATGCACACGGCACAGACACCTTCTGGCAGCAATACATGGACTAATTTAAAGAATGCCTACTATCCTGTTATGGTCATGAACGGGGATAACCCTGTATTTGGTTATATGAATGGTTCCGGTGGTCCTAGTGTTGCTCCTGGAACTGCATCAGGAACTGGAGCCGGTACATATCAGGCAAGTCATGCAATGCCACAGCGTGCTGAGTTTAATGGAGCAAGTGGTGCAGAAGTTTATACAGAATACCTTATCAAGGCTTCTGCCTGGGATGCAATGGGTATGGCTGTTGATGAAGGTGGGCGTTACTATAATGTTTCCTGCTACAACCGCGACGGTGCTGCTATGTCTTTGATTTATGACCGTTATGCAGAATTGTATACTACTCAAGGTCTTGGCTGGGGTGCAGGAACTGGATACAGTAACTATCCTGATAGTGGAAACTGGTCATATAATACCAAAAACAATGCAATAACTCTGGACAGTATGAACTATAGTACTGGAGTTCTTCTTGGTCGATATATGTATCCAAAGCTCATTGCAAACGGAAACTCAAAGACTGGAACTGCAAAAGTTTACATGGCATACTATGATGACGGAACCGGTGAAATTGTTTTCAGAAATTTCCAGCTTGGAAAAACTGTTTCTGGAACAGCAACGGCTCTGGATAGTTCTCACAAAGACAAAGATTCTACAACTTATGCACAGAAAATTAACTTCACAGAAAACACAAGCAATTATGGCTCTGGAGCCGCAGAAGGTCGTCTTACAGCCGTTTCATCAGGCTCTAAGTATTATGATATGGCTGTTACAAGCGACAATCATGTTGTAATTGTCTACTACGATGAAGATGAGTCAAAACTCAATCTCATCTATTCAACCAATGCAGTTGATGGTTCAAGCCCGACTACAAATATTGCCTGGACAACTTCTGCTGTAAGCTTCCCAAGCTATACAGGAACTTATGTTTCTATGGCAATAGATTCAAGTAACGGTTTGCACATTACAGCCTTTGACGCAAGCGATGCGGACCTAAAGTATTTCTACTTGCCAAGCTACAGCTCAACAGACCTTACAGACTTGACGGTAGATGCAGCCGGTTCTGTTGGACACTGGACAGGTATTGCAATCTGTACAGATTCTAGTAACACAGAACTGTATGGAAAGCCTGTAATCAGCTACTACAACTCAACTGAAACTGGTACCCGTGAATCTATTAAGATGGCTTATCCAAAAGCTGCTATCGGTAGCATTGAAGCAGGTGTTGATGCAAACGGTTATACAACTGGTAACTGGGAATACATGACGGTTCCTGCAATTACACCGCCTCAGGGAGGAGATGCTAAGTTCCAGAAAGTATGTTTGGGATTTGATACCAGCGGAATTCCTGTCTTGGGCTTCTGTGCTACAAACCTTGAGTTCGGAAAACAGCTAAGTGAATAACAGTTAAAAAAAATTATCCCGCCTGGCACACCAGGCGGGATTTTTGAGCAGTTTTGATTTACTCTTTAGCTTTTCGTTGAATCGCTTCTTCCTGTTTTACCGCGATATCCATCTTATAGTCATATTTAGCACAGAGCATATTTGTTACCTATGTTAGCCCGCTGGCGGGCTGTGTTGAATAAAAGAGCGTTAAAAAAATTGCAAATGCAATTTTTAGCTCATCCTACTTATGGAGATTTTCGATCCAGGTAGGCAGACAGGATGCCTTGGGAATCTATTGTTGAGGGTGCGCTCAACAATTTCGATGAACTGGCAATACTGCTTTAGGATATCACAGTCTTTTGCAATCGGTAACATTTGGGAATTTGTGCAGTTGCGGACTTTTACGATGAGCTCTAGGCTGCTAGAGTCTTTTTTACAGAGAAGGAGATTTTAGCTGAGCGCGTTGAACGCCGTAAGAGGCAGATGGAAATGCTGAACGGCTTTGACGAACTTGTGGGAAAGAGATTAAAGACGCTGAATCCAGATGATTTAAACACAGACGGGGCAATGGATTTACTGGAACGATCTGTAAAGCTTGTCGATTTTCTAGTAAAATTGGGATTTTCGTGATATAATTTTATTTTGAAATGGATACTAAGAGCGGGCTTTCCGAGCGTGACATCATAACAAAATATATTCTCCCCGCAATTGAAGCTTCTGGTTGGGATAAGCAGATTCAAATCAGAGAAGAAGTGTCCTTTACTGCCGGCCGTATTTTTGTAAAAGGTAAGAAAGCAAAGCGCGGCGAAAAGAAACGTGCAGATATAATCATTTACTATAAACCAAATATTCCTGTTGCTGTTGTAGAAGCAAAAGATAATAAACATCCGATGGGAGCTGGAATGCAGCAAGCTTTGGAATATGCTGGAACACTTGATATTCCGGTTGCAATTGCAAGTAATGGTGATGGCTTTGTAATTCAATATCGAAAGAATTGTGGCCCCCAAGATGCAGATAGAAAATCAATTGTTTCAGAAAACGCAGATATCGACCACTTCCCAACGCCAGCAGAACTTTGGGAATGTTATAAAAAGTATAATGGACTGGAAACGCAGGATGCAGAGGAAACATCTCTTAGTTCATACTTCTTTGATGCAGAAGGCAGAACTCCTCGATACTATCAGCGGATTGCAATTAACAGAACTGTAGAAGCAATTGCACGCGGTCAGAATAGAATCCTTCTTGTTATGGCAACAGGAACCGGTAAAACTTATACCGCATTCCAAATTATTTACCGTCTTTGGAAATCGGGTTGCAAAAAACGAATCCTTTATCTTGCAGACAGAACTAATCTTATTACTCAAACTAAGAAAGGTGATTTTAAACATTTCAAAGATAAACTCACAATTGTAAAGAATAAGAAAATCGACAAGGCTTACGAAATCTATTTAGCTCTTTATCAGGGACTTACAAACTATGATGAAGAAACAGATGTTTACAAACAGTTCAGCAAAGATTTTTTTGATTTGATTATTGTTGATGAGTGTCACCGCGGTTCAGTTGATGAAGACAAAGCCTGGCACAAGATTCTTTCTTATTTTTCGAGTGCAACTCAAATCGGTATGACTGCTACTCCAAAAGAAACAAAGGCACTTTCGAATATCGAATATTTTGGAGAACCGATTTATACCTACTCTCTTAAACAGGGAATTGATGACGGCTTTCTTGCACCGTACAAAGTCCTTCGGGTAGGAATGAATGTAGACCTTGAAGGCTATCGTCCTGAACATGGAAAAACTGATATTAGCGGTGAGCTTGTAGAAGACCGCCTTTATAACACAAAAGACTTTGACCGCAATATTGTAATTGATGAACGAACAGATCTTGTTGCCAAAAAGATTATGGAATATCTGACTAATTCAGATCCAATGGCAAAGACAATTGTTTTCTGTGTTGATATTGAACATGCAGAGCGAATGCGTCAGGCTCTCTTGAGCTATGCACCGCGTGAAATAACTGAAAAATCAGATAAATACATAGTCCGCATTACAGGTGATGATCCAGTTGCAAAAGGATATCTTGAAAGTTTTATAAATCCGGAAGAACGTTTCCCGGTAATTGCAACAACATCAAAACTCATGACAACAGGAACAGATGCAAAAACCTGTAAGCTCATAGTGCTGGATTCAAACATCGGAAGCATGACAGAGTTTAAACAGATTATTGGTCGCGGAACTCGAGTAGAAGAAGAACTTGGAAAACTCTATTTTACAATCATTGATTTTAGAAACGTAACAGATAAATTTGCAGATAAAGATTTTGATGGTGCTCCTGTAAAAATCAAAGTTTCCTCACAGGACGATAAACTTTCGGAAGAAGTAATTGATGAAGGAACTGGTGATGATCAGATTGATCCGGTAACAGGAGAGAATGTTCAGTTCGAAGAGGTTTATAGTTTCGATGATTCTGGAGATAGGGAACTTGGAGAAGATACTCCAGAATACGGCAAAAAAGAAAAAGTTTATGTTGCCGGTGTAGACGTAAGCATTCTAAGTGAACGCCGTCAGTTTTTGGACGCAAACGGAAAGCTAATAACCTGTAGTCTTAAAGAATACACAAAGAACGGAATCCTCACATCGTACCGTTCTCTGGACAACTTCTTACAGGCTTGGAATGATGCAGAAAAGAAGCAGGCTATTATAGAAGAACTTGAAAATCAAGGGCTTGGCTTTGCTGAACTCAAGGAAGAAATAAAATCGGACTTAGATATTTTTGATTTGATTTGTCATATTGCCTGGGATGCACCAGCACTTACTCGTCGAGAAAGAGCCGAAAATGTCCGTAAGCGTAATTACTGGACTAAATATGGTGATAAAGCGCGTACAGTTCTGAATGCCCTTCTTGATAAATATGCAGAAGAAGGAATTGAAAATATTGAAGATATGAAAATTCTGACAGTTGATCCTCTAAAAGAACTCGGAACTCCAACAGAACTGGTCGGTCTGTTCGGTGGAAAACCACAATATCTTGCAGCTATCAGGGAACTTGAAACAGAAATCTATAGAGCAGCGTAGAATACGCTTTAAACTAAATAAAATATACTAAACAGGATTAACAATGAAAAACAAATATACCGATGCTTTATGCAAAGAAGCTTTATTTACTGGTGAAATGCTATGTGCTGGCTATACACAAATTAGGAAAGCAAATTATGCAAGTCGCGGTATTTATTTTCAGGCATTTACAAGTTTATCCACAGGTTTTGAGCGTATAGGAAAACTTTGTTATTTACTTATTTTTGCAATAGAGCAAAATGGTCATTTTCCAACAAATAGCGAATTGAAGAAAGTTTTTAATCATGACATTCTCAAATTATATAAATTGATTCTTGAGTTTAAAAATACAAATAATATTGAATACAGTTTTCTCCAGGATCTAGATAGACCTATTTATCAAAGTATTTTGAAAATATTATCTCGTTTTGGAAAAGGTGACCGTTATGCAAATATTGATCTTCTAGTCGAAAATATAAATTACGAAGATCCTATTTCCGTTTGGTATAGGGATGTTGATTCAGTTATTTTTAAAGAAAAAATATCTGAGAGAAAAAAAGAAAAAATTAAAATTGACGCTGCATTAATACATGCTTTGACATCAGATTTTGTTATGATAGCTCATACAGGAGAAGATGGATCAGAAATAAATGAAGTATTTGAAGGAAGTTTTCGGACTGGTGTAAATGAGGCTGTTGCTCCTTTCAGGCAATTATATATATTTCATATCATAAGATTCTTTGTTGAATCGTTACATGAAATTGAATGTATTATTCGCCACAAAAAAATATTCGAAGTTCCATATTTCATGGATATATTTGGAGTTTTTTACAACAAAGATTCATATTTTAAAAACAGAAAAACAATCCAATTGATTTACTAAAATAAAAACATGTACCAAAAATCAAAAAATTGGTACATGACTCTACTTATATGTCCCAGAAATTAGGAATATGGTACATATAAACAAATTAAAAATACTTTCAATTATCTAAAAAGGTTGAAATACGCATTTTTAAGTAATATGGGTGTTCTTGAAAATAAAAATAAATTTTGTTACAATTTGTAACATTTTTGACGATTTATATGATATAATATCTAGTAAGGAAGGAATAAATATGAATTTTAATTTACAGAAATTTTCAGCTGATGTCAAAGAATTCCGCAATGCGAACAAACTGACTCAGTCAGAGTTTGCTGCTAAATTGGAATTAGACAATCACACTTTAGTTTCTCTATTTGAACAGGGCAAAAGAGCTCCGTCAAAGGATGTTTTTGCAAATTATTGCAGAATCACAGGTCATCGCTCAGAGGAATATTGGGAAGCAACAAATGATATGCCGTCTGCTTATCTGATGGGTAAAATCCAATCAGCAGATAAAAAAGCTTTGGAATCAGCCCTTCAAAAGATAGGTATGCGTGAATATCTCTTTGCATTATATGATAGGGTAAAACAATGACAACAAAATCTCCCAAAAACGATATCGATACTATAATCAATAATCTGTCTCAATTAAATTATACTTTTGGCGAAAATCAGCTTGCAGAAGATGAGGTTCTTCAAATTAAAAATCAGGCAAAAGATGCCAGAGGAAGATACGGACTTAATGCCCCTATAGGAACAAACATTTTTTCATTTCTAGAGCAAAAGGGAGATATTGTTTTCCAGTTGCAGGATTTTAAAGATTCAGAACTTGATGCAATGATAATCAAGTATTCTGCAAAATCTAAGAAAAAGTACATAATCATAAACAGCGACAAGCCTCTTATAAATCAGATTTTTGCAGCAGCTCATGAATTCTATCATTATTTATACAGCTTTATCGGCAATTCACAAAATACAATTGTCTGTACCTTCAGTAAGAATGATAAAGAAGAAATAAAGGCTAATCGTTTTGCAGCTGAATTCCTTTTGCCAGAGGAAGCATTACGAGATGAAGTTAATTCATTTATAAAATTTATGGACGGTAAATTTGTAAATGCTCCGCTTACTCGTCGAATAATTTTCTGCTTTTATCTTACGACAAAATATTCTCTTCCCTTAAAAGCTGTAATGTACCGATTAAAGGAAGAACACATTTCTGATACTGATTATTTGCTCAATCATTATGACGAAGTAAAGCAGCTTCTTCTCGATTACTCAAAATCAGATTCTCATGTAGAGGAGTTGTATTCAAAGAAAAACGAATATTTAACAGAACAGTTATATAGCCTGGTTCCCTACCTTTATAACAAAGGCCGCCTTGATGATTCAACAGTTGATGAAATTATAAAACAATTCTCCTTATCGGAAAAACAGATTTTGGAGGACTTGATAAAGGATGAATAAGTTTTTTGAAATACAGAAAGATTCTCCTATTATTATTGATACCTGTATCTTTATGGTAGGAATTGAAAAACGTCATACAGATTCAGTTTATTCTCTTGAAAATATGAAAAAGAACTGGATGAATGACGTCCTTTCTTATTTTGAAAACATTAAATTGCATGAAGTTGTTTATGGTGAACTTGATTCTGATACAAAAAAGATAATTGACGAACACGTAGGTAAAAATATAGAAATAGTTTCTGATAAAGCTTTATTTGATTCAGACCCAGAATTCATGCGCATATTCAATGAGATTCACGACCATGAATTGATGTACGCGCCATTTTCAAAAACAAAAAATCAGGGTGAAGTTCGTTCTCTTGCCTATGCCTGCTATTATGGTATTCCTTATTTTTCTTCAAAAGATTCAGATGCCTGCGATGTCTGTAATGAAATAGAAGATTTGAAAGACATTATAGTAATTGGATTTGAAATGATTCTAGGAATAGCCTATAAAGCCGGCGGAAATAAAGAAAAGAAAAAAGCTCTTAAGTCCTTATATAAAGAGTTTTGTGCGCCAAAAATAAGGCAGGGCGTCATTCCAAAAACATTGGCTGAATTTTTGGATGAAGAGGAATAACATCATGAGCGAATGGAAAAAAGTAAAAATTTGTGATTTTCTCACAGAACGAGAAGGTCGATATAAACCCGATGATTCAAAGATTTCAAAATACAAGCGCCTCGATAAAATAGATTTTTCTGGAACAATTCATCTTTCAGACAAGCCTACCAAAACCGATATGATTATTGTTCATCCAGAAGATTTGGTAATTTCTGGAATCAATGTGGCAAAAGGTGCTGTTGCCGTCTATCAAGGGGATGAACCTGTCTGTGCTACAATTCATTATTCTTCTTATACATTTGATAGTTCAAAAGTTGATTTAGATTATTTCAAGTATTTTGTAAAAAGCCCTGCGTTTATCGCTGCTCTGCAAATGCAAGTAAAGGGAGGAATCAAAACAGAAATAAAACCAAAACATCTGTTGCCTCTGGAGATTTCAATTCCAGATTTACAGACTCAACAAGAGATAGTCAAGAAAGTATCTTTACAATTGCAAAAAACAGAACAGCTTTCTATAGAAATTGAATCACAAAAAAACTACATAAAGCAACTTCGCCAAAACATTCTGCAGGAAGCCATAGAAGGAAAACTCACCGCCGACTGGCGCAAACAGAATCCAGTCCAAAAAGGCAATCCCGACTACGACGCAGAAGCATTGTTTAAACAGATTCAAAAAGAACGAAATAGCGATAAGAAACAGAAAGAATTATCTCCAATTACAAATGACGAAAAACCTTTTGAACTTCCAGTAGGATGGAAATGGGTAAGATTGGGAGAGATTTGCAAGTCAATTACAGATGGAGATCATTTACCACCTCCAAAACAAAATAATGGAATTCCATTTATTGTTATTTCCGATGTATCTTCTGGTGTGATAGATTTTAGAGGGAATAGATATGTTCCCGAGAGTTATTATGAAAAATTACAAAGTGATAAAAAACCTCAAAAGGGAGATATTCTTTATACAGTAACAGGATCTTATGGAATTCCTGTATTTGTTAATGATTTAAAGTTTTGTGTTCAGCGTCATATAGGTATTATTAAACCATACGCACAAATAAAGAATTATATCTATCATTTTTTACAAAGTCCTATTTGTAAGAAGCAGGCTGATTCCGTAGCATGGGGAGTTGCTGTAAAAACAATACCGATAAAAGAATTACGAAATTTTGCATTTCCTCTTCCACCATTAAAAGAACAAGAAGAAATAGTAAACAAAGTAGAATCACTACTCGCAAAAGTAAAAACACTAGAAGATCAAATCCAAGACCGCAAAACACTGTCTGATAAACTTATCTTTGGTATAATAAAAGAAAATCTGGAGGGGTAAATGAATATTTCAGTTGAAAAATTTGATTGTTTTAATGTTTATCATGAAAATGATGCTACTCAATTCTTTCATGTTGAAATTAATAATAATTCTTTTTATAAAAAACTTTTTGATTATTTCTTTTCCGAAGACAATTTATTGCAGTATGCTGAAAATATTTCTTCAATAACATTTTCTCCATCAAAAAAAAATTTCGTTACTTTATTTAAACAGTTAAAAGTCTTTATCGATCAAAAGAATCAAGAGATTTCCATTGAAAAGTTAGATAATTATTTAAGAACACTATTGATTGATGATGGAAAACTAATAGATAAAGATGGGAAAGTTGGAATTCTGTTAGATAAAATTGGTAAAATTGGTGAATATATATTTTGTTGTTTATTATCAGATTATTTTAAATTTGACTGTATAATTCCTAAGGTCCATTTGCAAACAGACTATAATATGAGTGTATATGGGATAGATACATTATATTATTCACAACAAAACGATTTATTATTATTTGGAGAGTCTAAGGTCTCAAAATCTGTTTCAAACGGAATAAAACTCATAAATGCTTCATTAAAGGACTACAAACAACAACTTGAATCTGAATTTACACTAATATTAAGTGATAGACTTATAAAAAATAATTTAAATTTCTTTACAAAAAAATATGGAGCAATAGCAGAACTTTGTCTCAATATTGAAGATTTTATAAAAGATGCAAATATAAAACACATAGGTATTCCTGTCTTTATTGCACATGGTACTGAAATAGATCAAGAAGCTATTTTTACTGAATTAAATAAAATAAAAAAACAAGATTTTTTTAACATACAAACGCAATACTTTCTGATAACATTGCCAATTCTTGATAAAGAAATCTTTTCAAAAGAATTTACTAAATATATAAAAATTAAAGAAGATGAGTATGAAAGAAATGCAAAACAATAAATCCATTCAAGATATTAGGGATGATTATATACATGCCCTTTCAGAAAGTAAAAACTCTTCACAATTAGCTCTTCAATTGGCAGATGATTTGTTTGCGCTTGATTTAACTGTATATTCGAAAAATTATTCTTTTGAATCCCTTGTATATAATTCTTTTTCTCGTTCTCTTCTTGATGATTCAATTTCTTTACATCCAGAACAGCTAAATATAATTAAACATATTGAAGAAAATTCAGCAACAATAATAAGTGCGCCAACTAGTTTTGGGAAAACTTTTTGTATTTTTGAATACATAGCAAGATATAGTCCTCATAATATAGTTTTAATTGTCCCAACCTTAGCGTTAGTTGATGAATACTTCAAAAAAATTATAAAAAAATACAAAACTTTTTTTTCCAAATATAAAGTTTTTACAGGAATCTCAGAAGAAGATAATTATAATTTCACAGATTTTAATATTTTCATACTTACACACGATAGAATTGTAAATGAATCTGCGTATTCAAAATTGGAACAGATAGATTTTCTTGTTATTGATGAGGTTTATAAATTAGAAACTGATATAAACAATGATCGAGTTTTAGTATTAAATATGGCCTATTATTATTTAGCTAAAATTGCAAAGAAATATACATTACTTGCACCATTTATTGGCGGTATCATAAATTCAGAAAAATTAGAAAAGAAACCTGTTTTTTTTAATTCAAATTATTCTCCTGTAGTAAATAAAGTAATTATACAAGAAGTCCTGCAGGAATCAGATCGTTTTCCAATGTGTAAATCTATACTTAATGATTTACCACGAGATGATAAAACGCTAATTTATTTTCCAACTGTTCAAGGGTTGTATAAATATGTTGATGAAATTATTTCAGAAGAAAATTATATCGATGATTTACCGCGAAATGTATCATATTTTATAGAATGGGCAAAAGATGAGATACATGAAGATTGGTGTATAATAACAGCATTGGAACATGGTTATGTTATTCACAATGGACAAATTCCTTTAGGAACAAGAATTTTTCAATTAGATTTATATGATTCAAGTCTGAATTTTAATAAAATGTTATGTACTTCTACGCTCTTAGAAGGAGTAAATACATCTGCTAAAAACATTATAATAACTAAGCCATCTCGCAAATCAACTAAAGCTGAGGAACATTTTGCTGCTTTTGATTTTTTTAATTTAGTAGGAAGAACAGGTAGGTTATATCAGCATTATATTGGTAATGCTTACTATATAAAATCGCAATTAGATCCTATTTATGAAAAAATTGATGCAGTGAAAGAAATTAAATTTGAAATAACAGATGATAGCAAAGATGTTGATATCCAAAAAGGAAATATTGAAAAGCATACCGATGTTCTTAACTTTCTTAGGATGCTTGAAATAACTATAGATGATTATCATGAAAATATTGGAAGTAAATTACGTTTTGATACTGTAGTAAAATTATATAATATGTATAAAAAAAACAAAAATGATTTACTTGTAGAATTACGAAAACTTCGTAAAGATCCAAAAAGAGGTATGCGTTATTTAATTAGAATATTATATCTAATTTGTGAAGAAAAAGATGATTCTCTAAATATAAGTCTTCTAACATCATTATTATATAGAACCAGACCGAAACTTAAGACTGTTATTAATGATGCTAGACAATTCTATTCAAGAAATATTAATACGTTGATTGCTACTGCAATTAGAATAAAAAATAGTTATATAGAGCACAGTTTTTATATTAAAGTTTCCATAATAAGATATTTTATGATTATAGAAAAATGTGATTCTCAATTAGTTGAAGTAATTAATAAAAGAATTATAAATACAATTGAATTCCTTTATTTTATAAACTCCAAACATAAAAAAATGCTTTCTGATTTAGGAGTTTATGAACGCGATATTGATTATGTGTTAGGAATAATAGGAACTCAATTTAATGATTCTTTTGAATTAAAGAATCTCTTAATTCAAAATGAACAAAAGTTAGGTAATGTTACTTATCTAACAAGATATGTTATACAGAATTTAAAATGACAATTCCGAGGCGTTGCGGGGTGTCCCCGCAGAAGGGGTAGTGGAAAACGCCGCAGGCGGTTGGAGCGAGGGGAAGGCTTTCCCCTCCTCAATATAAAAAAGGAGCAAAACAAATGCCAAATGAACTTGTAAAACAAATATCGTACATTCTCTACAAAGCAGATGAAGAAGATGTAAAAGTAAATGCAATCCTAAAAGATGAATCTATCTGGCTTACACAGAAATCTATGGCAGAATTGTTTGATTGTTCGACTGATAATATTGGGCTGCATTTGAAAAATATTTTTGCTTCTGGAGAATTGGAAAAAAGTTCAGTTACCGAGGAATCCTCGGCAACTGCCTCTGATGGAAAAAACTATAAAATGACCTTTTATAATCTCGATGCCATCATCTCTGTAGGTTATAGAGTGAATTCTGCAAAAGCTACAAAGTTCCGTATCTGGGCTACAAATGTATTAAAGGAATACATCAAAAAAGGCTTTGTGCTGGATGATGAACGGTTAAAGCAGGGCGAGAATGTTTTTGGGAAAGATTATTTCCGTGAACTTTTGGAAAGAGTCCGCTCAATCCGTGCAAGTGAACGCAGAATCTGGCAGCAGATTACAGATATCTTTGCGGAATGTTCCATTGATTATGATAAAAACTCTGAAATTACAAAACAGTTTTATGCGACTGTTCAGAATAAGTTTCATTTTGCAATTACAGGACAGACTGCAGCAGAAATTGTTTACGACAAGGCTGACCATAAAAAAGAGCACATGGGTTTAACTACATGGAAGAATTCTCCTGATGGCCGCATCTTGAAATCTGATGTGAACATTGCAAAAAATTATCTTTCTGAAAAGCAAATCCGTCAGCTGGAGCGAGCGGTAAGTGGTTATTTTGATTACATTGAAGATTTAATAGAAAGAGAAATCCCATTCAATATGCAACAGTTTGCTACTAGTGTTAATGAATTTCTTGAATTCCGAAAGTACGATATTCTTGAAGGAAACGGTAGGATTTCCCGAAATGTTGCAGATAACAAGGCGTTTGCCGAATATGATATTTTTAATAAAACTCAGAAGATTGATTCTGATTTTGATAAGATGGTAAGGAAAATAGAGAAGAATGAAATTAACTAATTTATCTGGATGGTATAAAGCCATAAAAAATCAAAATCTAACTTATAATGTATATGAATGTAAATACAATCATATCGATTTCTCAATTTTATTTGATATCGGAAAAACACCTTTTATTTTGTCATTAATTAAACGACAAACAGGCGAAGTAATAACATTTAACATATTGCAAGGTTTTTTAATTGAGACAAATTTACCTCATGATCAGTATTATTTATTGAGAAAAATTTTGAATATTCCAGATAGAGGAGAAAGTCCTTTTTCTACAAACAAATTTTTTGAAGAAATTAATGAAAAATTTCCAAATACAATTTTGAAAGAAATAAATATACCCGTTTTAATTTTAAATAGAATTTACAACTTTGAGGAAAGTGATAAAGTTGAATATGATGGATTGATAGATTGGAGTACTTCAAATTGTGGAAGACATCACACATTGAAAAATCATGAAAAAACAAGAATTTTGTATCCCCATATATATGAAAGAATAAAAAATAAAGATATATCAGTTCGTTACAAATAAAATTTACAAAGTGTTAGGGATTGTAGGGGCGCGAAGCGTTCTTGCGTAGCAAGAATGGAGGCGAAAGCCGGAACCCCGAAAAGCCCGACCCGAACGAAGAGAGGGGAACACCCAAAAGAAAAGAAGGAGCACAAAAATGCCAAATATATCAGGAATCATAAAATCTTTGCAGAATATCATGTGGAAGGACCCGGGGGTTTCGGGGGATGCGCAGAGGCTTGAGCAGCTGGGATGGATGATTACGCTCAAAATTCTGGATGACAAGGATGCGGAGATGGAACTTTTGAACGATGATTATGTTTCTGTGATTCCTGAAAAGTTGAGATGGCGAGCCTGGGCTGGTGATAGTGAAGGCATTACCGGAGACGCGATGAAGGAGTTTGTAGACGGGGAGCTTTTCCCGGGGCTGCAGAATCTTGATGTTTTTTCTGGTAATGATGGTGTGAACTCAGCTCGCTATAAGCGAGCAATTCTGATGCGTGATATTTTTGCGGGTACTAACAACTATATGAAGAATGGTACGATTATCCGCCAGGTTGTGAACAAGCTTAATGAGATTGATTTTAATGCCAGCGAAGATCGTCATACTTTTGGTGATATTTACGAAAGTCTTTTGCGTGATTTACAGAGTGCGGGTAACTATGGAGAGTTCTATACTCCTCGTGCTGTTACGGAAATTATGACGGAGATTATTAATCCGCGTCTTGGAGAAAAGGTTCTTGACCCTGCCTGTGGTACGGGCGGATTTTTGACAAGCGCCATTGAAAATATCAGAGCGCAGGATGTTCATTCGGTTGAAGATTTGAAGACTCTGGAAGAAACAATTCGCGGTCAGGAATTAAAGCCTCTTCCATTTATGCTTTGCGTAACGAATCTGATTCTGCATGATATTGAAGTTCCGAATGTTATAAACGGTGACAGTCTAAACCGCGAGTATACAAGCATTGGCGCTAAAGACAAGGTTGATGTAATTCTTGCAAATCCGCCTTTTGGTGCTAGTGTAAGCGATGGGGTTGAAACTAATTATCCGGCTCAGTTCCGAACAACAGAAAGTGCCGACTTGTTTTTGCTTTTGATGATTCGTTATCTTCGGGATGGTGGTCGCGCTGCAATTGTTTTACCTGACGGCTCTTTGACCGGTGACGGTGTGAAACAGAGAATCCGCGAGGAGTTTTTGAAGCAGTGCAATGTTCATACTATTGTACGTCTGCCAAACTCTGTTTTCCAGCCTTATGCAAGTGTTGCGACAAATCTTTTGTTCTTTACGAAGGGTGAGCCAACCCGAGAAATCTGGTATTGGGAACACAAGCTGCCTGAAGGTCAGAAATCTTATTCTAAGACAAAGCCGATTCAAAAGAGTGAGTTTGCTTCTCTTAAAGAATGGTGGGGTAAGCGTGCTGAAAACGAACAGGCTTGGCGAGTTCCTGTAGAGAAGATTGCAGAAAGCGGCTGGAATCTTGACATTAAAAATCCGTTTGTAAAAGAAGAGGAAGTTACTCATACTACTGCGGAACTGCTTGATATGCTGAGTGTGTCGTTTAAGAAGAGTGATGAACTGATTGAAGAGTTAAGAGAGGGGTTGAAATAATAATTTAAGGTTTGAGCAACAAGTAAAATGCTTTAATCATGAATTCAAAGTTCGGGACTCGCTGCTTCACGAATTTACAATGGCGGTTCAATTTTAACAAAGGATTACTTTAAGCGTTTACTTGAAGAAATCAGAGAAATCAGACTTTCTGAAAGACGGTTCTATTATCCGTAAAAACGGTGCGAAAGGTGGACATTGGGAAGTATTATAAAATACAAAAATGTGTAAAATTATAAAAATAATCATGTAAAAATGTGTAAAATTACTAAAATTTATCTATAAATATGTGTAAATATTTTAAAATAAACCTTTGTTTTTGTGTAAAAATCATATAGAATAAAATCATGTATAGAAAAGCATTAAAACAGCTTGCAGATTGGAAAAACTCATCTCGAAGAAAGCCTCTTGTTTTGAAGGGAGCTCGTCAGGTTGGTAAGACCTGGCTCATGAAAGAATTTGGAAAGCAAAATTACGAAAAGACATTTTATTTTTCTTTTGATAAAGAAACGGAACTTTCATCTATTTTTGAAACTAACAAAGATCCTAATAGAATAATATCTTTACTAAGTACGATTCGTAATGACAAAATTGAATGCAAAAAGCATCTTGTTATTTTTGATGAGATCCAGGAATGTCCTGCAGCTCTAAACTCTCTAAAGTATTTTAATGAAGAAGCTAACGATTATCATATTATTGCTGCTGGTAGTTTGCTTGGAACGTTTCTTGCAGAACCAATGAGTTATCCGGTGGGGAAGGTAAATCTTCTGGATATTTATCCAATGGATTTTGAAGAATTCTTGGGAGCAACAGAACCAGCTTTACTTAAATATATCGAAGAAACATCCCCTCAGGCTATTATACAGATTCAGCATGATAAACTTCTGGAACAATACAATAATTATTTAATTATTGGTGGTCTTCCTGAATGTGTAGAAAACTGGATTGATGAAAAAAATGCAGGAACTGTTTTGCAGATACAAAAAGAATTGCTTTCTCTTTATGAGAATGATTTTTCAAAGCATAACAAAAAGATTAATGCAGCACGCATTCTTCTTGTTTTCAGAAGTCTTGTAAGTCAGCTTGCAAAAGAAAATGAAAAGTTTATATATGGCTGTGTAAAACCTGGAGCACGTGCACGTGAGTTTGAAGAAGCAATAGAATGGCTTGTATCCAGTGGTCTTGTTATCCGAGTATACGACGTAACAAAACCTGAAGCTCCATTAAAAGCATTCGAAGATTTATCAAGTTTTAAGCTTTTCTTTTTTGATGTAGGTCTTTTAAAATATGCCGCTGGAATTCAGAACAAGCAGATTATTTTGAATTCTGATTTTCAGTTCAAAGGTCCTCTTACTGAAAATTATGTTCTGCAGCAATTAAACGGAAGCTTTGAAGTACCACCGCATTATTATTCACCTGCACAAAATTATGAAGTTGATTTCTTGATTCAAAAAGATGATGAAATAATTCCAGTTGAATGCAAGGCTGGAAAGAATATAACAAGTGCAAGTTTTAAGCGATATAGATCTGAAATGTCTCCAAAAAATGCAATTCGTTTTTCAACCCTGCCATATAAAGAACAGGATGATATGATTAATGTTCCGCTTTATTTAGCAGGAAGAGTGAATACAATTTTGAAAGAATAATTTACTCATTCATTCTTTGTCCCCAAAACTGTACACTTTTCGGGACATTTTCCCCGTGCCCCTAAAGAGCTTTATGTGCACGTAAAAGTCAGGGGGCGGAATTTTGAAATACATTTTCTATCACTTTTCTCCTTACCTTATATAACGAGGTTAAGTGATAAAAAATTCATTTACCGGAGAGATTAATTTTCTTTTTTTGAGTCTATGAATTCAAGAAGATTTTGGGCAAGGTCGCCGTTTTTTAAAAGGGATGCGGAAAAATTGGCGAAGCCTGGCTTCAGGTCGCTGTAAGCCCTTAAAAAGGCATAAAGGGAATCTTCTAAATCGCGGGCGCTTGTGTCTGTTGTGTTGTAAACCTGCCAGCAGCGTTCTACATGCTCAAAATCGTGCGGGGCAAAGTGAGGTCTCATGCGCTCCAAAAGAGCCTGCACCTTTACCAGCTGGTATTCTTCTGTCTGCGGATAGGCGTGCCATACAAAAGGAACGCCGCAAAGGCAGGCCCTGCTAAGGCTGTCTTCCCCGCGGATAAATAAGATCGGTGTTCGGGTAAGAAGGGAATCCCATTCTGTCTGCGGCAAAAAGTTCAGTTCCGTAAGTGTAAATAGCGTTTTACCGCCAGCCTCTTTTGCGGCAGCGACGCTTTTATAGGCGTTCAGAAAAGATTCGTAACCTGCGCCTCTTGCTAAAAGCACATTCAGCGCGCCGTTTACCTTTTCTTTGTTAAACTTTTGCAGTGCGCGTACGGCAGGCGTCCAGTCTCGCGGATAGCTGAAAAATACGGCGTTAAAACTTTCTTTTGATTCAGCTGAAGGTGAACCGCCGTTTGTGCATTCAGCGTGCACCCCTGCGGCTATGCTTTTAGAGTCAATTCTGCATCCTCGCGCATTCAATGATTCCATGAACGGTTTGTCTAGAATAAGGCCGCCAGTTTTTTGAGTAAATCCCGGCATAAAGTTTACTTTCTGAACGCGGGCACTTCTTGTAAGGCTTTTTAGTTTATGGAAAGTTTCTGCATAATCTTCTGCGGTTAAATAGTCCAGCATGATTATGTGAACTACGTCCGGCACTTTTTCTGTAAAAAGCAGTGTTTCAAGCCAGTCCGGGCGGCCGCACTGAAAGCATTCTATTATTATTCTCGGCTGATTTTTTCTGAAGGCGTTAAGACAGGTTGTTCCGGCATTCCAGTTATAAATCTGCCAGCCGTTTACGGTCTGCTCTTCTTTTTTCGGATCAATTTGAGGACAAAGCAGACGGAACGATTCAAGGTTATCGGCAATGATGCGCAGATTCAGTTTTGGGGGCGTTGCGGGGGAAGAATCGTCCCCCGCAGAAGGGGTAGGAGGCAACGAAGTGCCGACGAGGGGAAGGCTTTCCCCTCCTTTTGAAATGTCTGTCAGCGCGCGGGCTAAACGGTAAACAACGCCAATGTCGCCGAAATTGTCTACAACCTTGCAGAGAAGGGTGATGTCTAAAACTGAATCCATGCTGTTAGTTTATTGAATTTATTACGTTTCTTCTATATTATTAGAGCAAAGGAGGGGAAAGCCTTCCCCTCGCTTCAAACCTGCGGTTTTACGCTACCCCTTCTCCTAGGGGAGACGCAACAAGTTGCGATAGCCTAAAACCCCGGTTAATTTTTTACAGGAGTCCGTCATTATGGAAAAACTTAAGATTCTTTTAGCTAAAGGCCGCATTTATGAGTCGGTTTATGAACTTTTAAACGATGTTGGTATTTCCATTCATTTGCCGGACAGAACATATTTTCCTACAACCAATCAGGAAGATTTGGCTTTTCAGGTTGTAAAGCCGCAGATTACCAGTGCGCTGCTTGCTCAGAATAAGGCCGATGTTGGATTCAGCGGTAAAGACTGGGTTTATGAAAACGGGGTTCAGGACGATGTTGAAGAAATTATGGATCTGGGATTTGACCCGGTTCGTATCGTTGCTGCAATTCCTGAAACAAAGGATTATGATGCGCTTTTGAAGGAAAAGGTTACTATTGCAACTGAATATCAGGCGCTTACAAAAAAATACATTGAATCAAAGAAGATTGATGGAACTATTTTCCGCACATGGGGAACCAGCGAAGGTTTCGTTCAGGACAATGACGAAGCTTTGGCTCAGATTCTTATTGATAATACTTCTACGGGTTCTTCTTTGCGCGCAAACCGCCTTAAGATTGTAGATACTTTGATGGAATCTTCTACAAGAATGTATGCGTCTAAGGCTGCTATGGCTGATCCTGCAAAAAAGCAGAAAATCATGGAACTTAAGATGCTTTTTGAAGCTGTACTTGCTGCGCGCAGCCGCGTAATGCTTGAAATGAACGTTTCAAAGGCAAACTTTGACGCTTTGATTAAGGGCATTCCTTCCATGAAGAGTCCGACTGTTTCTCCATTGTTCGGTGACGATGGCTACGCTGTAAAAATTGCTGTTAAAAAGAGCGAAGTTCCAACCCTTTTGCCAAAGCTTCGTACACTTGGTGCAACAGACATTCTGGAATACGAGCTTAGAAAGGTTATTAAATAATAGAAAAGGCTGCGTTGAAAGCAGTTTATGAAGTTCAAAAGGACTGATGCATTTGCTTTGTATTGGTAAAGTGCGTCGGTCTTTTTTTGTTTGAGCTGGCAGGCTTGCAGCATATAGCAGATAGATTATAAAAAAGTGATTTAGAAGGAAATGAAATATGGAATCCTTTGAGCAGTTTAAAAATCGTATTTTTTCATTTGAAAAGAAGGAATTGTCGCTTGAAATAGAGGACTTTTCTTTAATGCCTAAACTTTCTGAAAAGGTTTCCGAAGACGGAAGTTTTAAATCATTTTATGGTGATACAACGGTTTTTGATTTGGATATAAAAACAAAGAAGAAAATCAACAGTTTTGTTGAAAAATTGTATGACGGAAATCTGCCGTTTTTAGCAGAAAGAATAAAAGAATCAACATTTCATATAACCTTGCATGATTTGAGCAATTCCGTGTCTTTAAGCACCGTTGCAGAAGAATGCTTTTTGAACGAAATTACTTTAAGAAAACTGACAGATGGAAAGAGTATAAATAAAAAGATAAAGTTTAAAACTACATTTGCTTTTAATATGGTAAATACATCTTTGGTTCTGGGCGTAGTTCCAAAAACGGAAAAAGATTATATCAGTCTGATGGAATTATATTCGGTTGTTGATAAAGTAAAAATCTTACCATATTGTTTGACTCCTCATATTACTTTAGCTTATTATAGACCTGTAAAAACTGAAAAATCTGAAATAGAAAAATTAAAACTGCTTGTAAGTGAGTTCAATCAGGACAATTTTGATATTACTGTTAGTACAAAAAATCTCTATTATCAGAAATTTGAATCTATGAATGATTACATGTCTGTATTTTCATTTACCGGGCTCTAAGCTGTTACAGGAAGTTCTTGTCATGAAAGCATAGTCCGTAGATTTTCTTGGTAGTAAAATTATGCTGGAACAATTTGAAGAACAAAATATGCCTCTTTTAGTCGACCGCGTTTTTCCGATGTGGAAAGTTGATTGCAAGGGGGATTCTTTTAACCGTCTCTATGTAGAGATGATTATCCGCACGAACATGCATGAAAATAAGATGCAGTTCCAGATGAGCGGAAAAACTGATGGTTCTGGAAGAAATCTTAAAGCGATCTGTTTTGGTGCAAAAATTAATGATACGCGGAATGATAAATGGTATAAAAAAACGCTTGAATCTTTGTCTTTTGGAGACCGCGATATTTTAGAAAACGGGCGGCGGTATCTTATTCGAATGGATGAAAAGACTTTTTCTTTTATGAATGCGGATGATGTAAAGCTGTGTCTTTTTATAAGTCTTGAAAAGGGATGGGGAACTACGATTTTAAGAGAGGCGCAAAAATACTTTGTGGAAGCGGGTTTTAAAAATCTCTATCTCTGGACCGACGGCGAATGTAACGTGGACTGGTACTTTAAGAATGGTTTTGAACTTATTTGGGAAGAAGAATACAAGGATTTTTCACATCCAGGAAAGCCATATTTGACTTACGTTTTTAGAAAAAAACTTTTTTAGTCTTGAAGACTGATTTTCTGCGTAATGTTTTTTCTATAGAATAAGTAAGAGAGTTATATGAAGTTTTATCTTAAGACTGCCCGGCTGGAAATAGTTCCGCAGAGCCTTAAATTTTTAGAGTCGACTCATGAATATGCTGGTGACGAGGAAACGAACCGGTATATGCTTTATCTGCCCAGCGATACAATAGAAGATACAAAGAAATTTTTGCTTGATGCAGAGGCTGAATGGAATTGTGATGTAGAAATTGATTCACCGTGTTTTATGGAAAAAGCGTCTGTTTCTGGACGGGAAAATCAAAAAAATTTTGAATGTGCGGTTCTTTGCGGCGGCAGGCATATTGGCGGAGTAAACATTTATATTGTCGATGAAGGGCAGAAAATTGCAGAATTAGGGTGGTGCCTAAACAAAAAGGCGCAGGGGTATGGCTATGCTTTTGAAGCAGCAGAAGCGCTTGTGAACTGGGCAAAAGAAGTTCTTGGAGTAAAGTGCTTTATTGCGCATTGCGACAGTGAAAATATTCCGTCCTGGAAAACTATGGAAAAACTGGGAATGAGGCGAGTTTCTTGTACCGGCGGTCGATTTAATAAATCTGCGCCAAATGAAGAACGAAAAGAGTTTATGTACGAGATGAAAATATAATTCTGGAGATAACATGTCTAAACTGTATTTTGTACGCCATGGTCAGTCTAAATGGAATGTAGAAAATAAGATCTGCGGTGCGACCGATATTCCTCTTACAGATGAAGGAAGAAATCAGGCGCGGATTACGGCGGAAAATATCATCGCTAAGAATATTAAGGCTGATATAATTTTATATTCGCCGTTATCAAGGGCAAAAGAGACTGCCCTTATAATTTCTGAAATTGTGAAAATTCCTGCAAAAGAAGAACCTCTGCTTTTTGAACAGAATTTCGGGATGTATGAGGGAACACCTCGCGACGGAATGGAATTTAAGGAAGCAAAAAAGCAGTTTTTAAACCGCTATCAAAACGGAGAATCCATGTTTCATCTTGCCCAGAGAATTTATAATTTACTGGACCGGGTGAAGGCAGATGAAAAAGATTATATCCTTGTTACACATAACGGCATTTCAAGGGTAGTTCAATCCTATTTTTATGAAATGACAAACGATGAATACGCTTCTTTTGGGATAAAGAACTGCGAAATAAAGGAATACGAATTTGAATAAAATGCGCTATTACAGAATTCATACGGCAGAAATTGCATATAAAACGGGGCTTCCCGTTGGTATTTTTGTTGCTGTCTGGCGGCTTGTAGAAGCTAAAAAACTGACTGCAGAGGAAGAAAAACTTTACTGGGAAAACCGCTCTTATTTTGAAAAGGTGCTCCCGGTTCCGCCTTATTATGAAAAGGGAAATCCAGATGGTGCTGTAACATGGTTTAAGGATACAGAACAGGGAAATGATATTTACCGTCAGATGGATTTCTATCGTAAAATGCTTAAAAAGTATGGCGTAAAGTTCTATAAATCAAGTACTCAAAGGATTCCGGGCAGGGTAATTTATGAGGACGATTTTCAGATTGCTGTAGTGGGACAAAACTCAGAATCTGAAATTACAACAGAAGAAACTGAGTAGGGAGAAAACTTCATCCTTTCACACTTTTTCATTATGTGCTAATATTTATGTATGCGAACTGCAACTATTGAAAGAAAAACTGGCGAAACACAGATTTCGCTTACATTGAATTTAGATGGAACCGGTAAGTGTGATGTAAAGAATCCGATCGGTTTTTTTGATCATATGCTGAAGTCTTTTTGTAAGCATGGACTTTTTGATCTTTCCGGCGAACTTAAGGGAGATCTTGAAGTTGACCAGCATCATTTAATAGAAGATACAGGCATTGTTCTGGGGCTTTGTTTTGCCAAGGCTTTGGGAGACTGTGCCGGCATTTATCGCACTGGTTCTTTTCTTTATCCTATGGATGAAGCTTTGTGCCGTGCTGCAGTTGATTTTGGCGGTCGTCCGTTCCTTGTCTGCAATGCTGAATTAACAGGGATTCCTTTGGTTTCTGTTGGTCAGAACGGTAAGGAAGCCAGTTTCCAGACAGACTGTTTTGAAGATTTTTGGCAGGGCTTTGTAAGTGGAGCTCAGTGCAACCTGCATCTGGACACTCTTCGTGGTCGTAGCGATCACCACAAAATGGAAGGACTCTTTAAGGCAGCAAGCCGCGCCATTCGTTCTGCAGTAGAAATTGATCCGCGCCGTAACGGTGCAGTTCCAAGTACAAAAGGTTCTATCGGCAGCCTATAATTCTGCGCTTGAAGGGGAGGTCTGGTTTATGAAAAATGGAATCAATAAAATCAGCGTTTACGGTGACTCAATTCTTAAGGGAGCCGTAACTGGAACAGATTCTGGTCATCTTTTTGACATAATCGAAGATACAAGCCTTGATCTGGCACAGCGCGTTCTTGGTTTTGACCTGAACAATCAGAGCGTATTCGGCTCTGTTGCTTCTAAAACTTTGCGCCGCCTTAAAAAGGACATAGAAAAGGGGGTTTGCGGCGACCTTGCAATTCTGGAAAGCGGCGGAAACGACTGCGACTATTCCTGGAGCGATGTCTGCGAAACTCCGGGGCAGGTTCATGAACCGCGCACTCCGCTTGCAGAGTTTGAACAGCTCATGCAGGAAATGATTGATTCCTGCCGCGCCGCAAAGGTTACTCCTGTAATCATGACAATGCCTCCGCTGGTTGCAGATTGGTGGTTCGAGCACATTGCAGAAGGTCACGACCGCGAAATCATCATGAATGAAGTGAATGGAAATCCGCATAAACTGTATCTTTCGCACGAACGCTACAATCTTCATCTTGTAGATCTTGCGCTTAAAAATAATGTGCAGATTGTAGATATGCGCCGTCTTATGCTTGATCAGCTGGACTACCGCAAATTCATGTGCCGCGACGGAATACATCCGAATCCAGACGGTTATAAATTAATGTCCGAACTTTGGATAAAAGTTCTTCCTGAATTGAAAAAAGAATTCTGATGTGAAAAGTGCAATTTGATAAAAAAACAGCTTTCGCTTGAAAGCTGTTTTTTTATCAAAACTAAAGTTCGTACTCTTCCCCGTACTTAATTGTAGTTACGTTAGGGTAGCCGTGTTCATGCAGGTAGTTTGTAAAGAACGCCTGAGCATCCTGTTCTCCATGAACCAGAAAGATGTTCTTAAGGCGGCTTTTATCAATTGAATCTAACCATGACGTCATTTCCGTGTAGTCGGCATGCGCACTGAAAGCATTAATCTGCTCAATCTTTGCCTTTACCTTGTATACATCGCCAAGAATATTAACTTCTTTTGCGCCGTCGCGGATTTTTCGTCCAAGCGTATTTTCAGACATGTAGCCGACAATAAGAATCGTATTGCGCTCGTTTCCGATTTCATTTGCAAGATGATACAGAACTCGTCCTGCTTCGCACATACCGTCCGCAGAAATAATAATCATCGGTCCTTCTTTCTGGTTAAGGGCCTTAGATTCTTCTACGCTGTTTGTGTAAGTAAGGGAACCGAATCCAAACGGATTTTTATGATGCTTCAGGAACGCTTCATTTACGCTTTCATCATAGCATTCCGGATGTACGCGGAAGACGCTGGTTGCGTTAGAAGCCATCGGCGAATCAACATAAATCGGAATGACCGGAATTTTTTTCTGGTCAGTAAGAAGATGCAGGTAGAACACAAGTTCCTGAGCGCGCTCAATAGCAAAAGACGGAATAATAATTTTTCCCTTTTTAGCGCACGCATCGCGTACAATGCGTTCAAGCTCCTTTAACGCAAATTCCCTGTCTTCGTGCTTGCGGTTTCCGTAAGTTGATTCCATTACAATGTAATCCGGAGCCGGAACATTTGTTGCCGGTGGACGTATAATCGGCTTTTCTTTGCGTCCAAGGTCGCCCGTAAAAAGAATGCGGGTTTCGTTTTCGCCGGTTGAATGCATGTACGGAACATTAAGCCCGTGGTGCCATCCGCGCACTGAAACGCTTACCAGCGAAGATCCAAGAATATGTCCTGCGTCAAACAGTTCCAACTGAACATCCGGCGCAATGTACATTTTTCTGTTATAGGAAAGACACACAATCTGATTTGCTGTCTTAATGCAGTCTTCCTCGTCAAAAAGCGGTTTCCATGTAAATTTTTCCCCTTTTTTAGAAGCCTGCTTTGCAAGGAATTCCGCATCATGAGCCTGAATGCGCGCGCTGTCCATCATTACAAGATTTGCAATGTCGCGCGTTGCCGGAGTTGCGTAAATATTTCCCGTAAACCCCTTCTTATTCAAAACCGGTAAAAGTCCGCAGTGGTCATAATGCCCGTGCGTAAGGATAACAGCTTCAAGATTGCTGGTATCAATGTCAAAATTGCGGTTCTTTTCATCAGAAATTTTTCTGTGTCCCTGAAAGGCACCGCAGTCAACCAGGAATTGTCGTCCGTCAATTTCAAAAACATGTTTTGATCCAGTAACTTCCTCTGCTGCACCAAGAGAAAATAATTTAATGCCCATACAGTGCCTCCTTATAAAAACTCCACGTTAGCGGCGATGCAGGATGCATCGAATCGCAGTTTTTGCCAAAGGCAAAAAACTGCAGTGATAAAAATTACATGGATGTAATTTTTATCACACCTCCTTTCATGTTCTCATTGTTAAGATTTTACCACACGATTCATATTTCTCAAGAAAAAAAGCCTTTCCCCCCAGAATCTTCTATATGAGATGGAAAGGTTTGAATTATTTTTCAAAAAAATCTCTTTAAAATTATTTAAACAAATTATTTGATAGAACAATTTAATTCTTATATAATTAAATAATCATGTATTCTAGACCATTGATTCACGCTCCACAAAGTATTGTTCATAACGGGAAGATTAACTTCGGATCGTTTTTTGGAGTGCCAGAGACAATTGATATTCGCGGAGTAAAGGCGCCGTTTGCAGGCATTCCTACATCCTCATTTTTTTCTAATTTCAGAATAAAAAGCAGGCTTGCTTTTGTTTTTTCAGTAGATAATTACATTGGACTTGCAGAGTTCTTTGATGATAAGCTTTTTGGGCTTGCAGAAGTTATTTTCTGGGACAGGGAAACCGGCAAGAAAATTGCGTACCACACTTTTATGGGACCAAGCCGCCGCTTTGTTCCAATCAGTACAAAAGAAGCTGTCTGTACAAGCTATGCTCCGCGCTACATAAAAATCAGCTGGAGCCGGCGCCATAATAAAATCTCACTTAGCTTTGTAGTGCGCGGAGATAAATTCCGTCCGGCAGCAAAAGCAAATTATGTAGCAAGGTTAAGCAATGACGGCAGTGCAGAAATGCTTTCTGTTTCTCCATCTCCTACAACGCAGCGCTGTTCGGCTTCCTGGATTGTACCAATGAATCTGGAGGGCGGACTTAATATAGGAAAGCACCGTCATTATATAAAGGAAATCCCGACAGGAAATGGTCTTGGGCTTATGCTTTTGAACCGCACATATCTTAAGCCTCGTTCTTCAAGTGAAGTAATGTTCGGCATGACTGTAGCAGACGGAAAAAATATTGTTTTTGCCTATTCAAATACAACTCAGGATGCACTTGATGAAGATACTTACAATGACAACATGCTTTCTGTAAATAATGAACTTACGGCAATGCCGCCGGTAGTTATAACTCATCCTTTTGGGCTTAGCGGCAAGTGGATTGCGCAGGACACAGAAGGTATGGTTGACCTTACGTTCAATCCAGTTTCTCTTAATGACCGTACATTGAATATCGTACTTATGCGTAATGCGTATACAACAATTTATGGTACTTTTGAAGGAGTTCTTGTTTCAAAGGATGGCGAAAAAATCGTCCTTAAGAATTGTCCTGGAATCGTAAAGAAAAGTCATATTCGACTATAGATGAGGTTTTTATATGGAAGAAATAAAAAGACCTAAGGAAGCCGATTGGGCTCCCGGAACATTGGACAGAACTAGAAAAGCAATCGGAGAAATTGACTCTGCAGAAGCTCAGGCTATGGCTAAAAAGCTTGGCGGAGAGGTTATGTACGAAAAATCTGTAAAATCTTCTTCTGGAGAACGCTCTTCAAAAGGAACCGGCAGAATTGTGCGCAACACAGCATCTTCCAGTGGCGGCTCATCGTCTGGTTCTTCTGGAAGCAGTTCTTCGGGCGGCAGTGCATCTGCAGGTTCGTCTGGAAAAGGCCGAAAAAGACAGGAAGAACTTGCAGAAATTTCTCCAAAACTTGCCCAGATGATCGACAAACTCATGATGAGTGACGAATATGCAATTAAGCCGGATTACGGTCTGTTCAATTTTATTAAGCTTTTCCAGCAGAACGGAAAGGAACAGGTCATTACAGAATTCTGTACTCTTACCTTAAAGCATCACATAGAAAATCTTCAAGGTTTCATAACTGTTGTAAAGACGCTCATTCAGATGGCGCCTGCAACATACAAGGCCAAAATTGCCAACGGTTCAGAAGTGAAATTTAAATTCCTCCGCATGGTTGCAGGCTGGAACCTTCAGACAATCAAGCTGGCTCATATTGAACTTCTGGATCTTCCGCAACCGTACGTTGTTCAGGATATGATTCCATATGTACGCGCCGTATATAAAATGCTCATTCAGGTTTATTACTTTGGCGAAACAAAAATTCCAAAGCTTATAAAAGAAATTTACACCGATGAAATTGCCTACCCGGATGCACCGCACGATAAGCTTTCTACAATGGCAAAGGAAGCAATTACGTCATGGCTTTATATTCAGAATGAAATCGTAAAGAAACTTTATCCTCTTCTTATGCGCATGTGCTCTGATACTTACGAAGAATATCCGGATTTCTTTAAGGTAAAGGTTGCAGACATCCTTAAGTTTGTAGGGCTGCACAAATATGACCTGCTTCTGCCTGAAAAACCGAAGGAACCGGGGCAGGAAGCCGCCGCTCAGCAGAAAGCTCCTAAACCTGAACTTCCTAAAAAGCCGGAAAAAGGACTTAAAGACGGCGCTGTAAATACCGGCCTTAATCTGTTGGATCAGCTTTTTCCTCAGGCAGGATTTAAAAATCTGGATAGCCACCCGGATATGTATCCGTATTTCCAGCCGCTTTACAAATTTGAAGACGGTTTTAACGTTTTAAGTCCGGAAAATCCGCTTCAGGTAACGATTGTCCTTCTTAAAATTATAGAAGACTGTTTCCAGGGTTGCCGTAACATTCAGTTTTCAATTCAGACTACAGATGCAATAAAAACTGATGACACAATTACAAAGCTCATGGATGACTGGTCTGCATATCGAGAAAATCTTTTTGAACGCCTCTACTGCAGTCCGTTGAATGACCTTGTAAATTCAATTTATTCTCAGGAAGATTATGAAGAGTCGCAGTTCGGAAAACGCCTTGTTACTTCGCTTATGTGGCAGACAAAGTGGCACTTTTTGCCTCACTTTAAGTTTGACCAGCTTGTTCTTGAACGCCCTACAGATGAAAGCAAATATCCGCCGCTTTTTATCCGTACAGATTTTGTACGAGCATATTTCAGCGATGTTGTTACGGAATGTGACCGCATGAATGCTTCTAAAGGTTCTGTTTCTTTTGTAAACAATCCGTGGGAGCATTATAAGTTCGACATTCAGAATGAAGTTTCAAAGCGCCTGGACGTTCTTCTTGGTGCAAACAATATTACGGCTAATACAAATGCTACAAACGCAAACCTTCTGAAATATACGTTCTGTTTTATTGCAGTTCTTGACTGGTGGGTTAACAATCCTTCAAGTCCGGCGTATACTGTATCTTCAAAACATATTTACAGAATTTCAGAAGAAGACGGAAAACCTAAATTTTCCGTTCCGGAGAGAACTGACCAAAACAAACTTTTTGCTGATCAGATCAGGGCTGCAATGGCAGCCCGCAAAACTGGAAACAACTGATAGAAATTAAACGGGAACTAAAATGGATAACGCCAGAATAAAAGAAATCCTTTTGGACATCGCTCCATCGGAATTGGAATTTACTGTTACACAGACAGGAAAGGAAAGCAAGCGCGTAAACGGCTTTTACATGCCGGATACGCACGAAATCTTTCTGCACAACAAGAATTTTAAAAACGAAAATCAGTTGATTTATACTGCCGTTCATGAATACACTCATCATCTTACGGCAGAAGAGCTTTTAAAAACTACAGGAAATTCCAATACAACCTACAATGCAAAGGTTCACAGTCAGGCGTTCTGGGCAAAATTCAACCAGCTTCTTATGGTTGCAGAAGAAAAGGGCTACTACAAGCTTGAATGGGAATCGAATGCCGAACTTAAGGAACTGACGGAAAAAATCAAAAAGGAATATCTGGAAACAAACGGCCGGCTTATGCAGGAATTCGGAAAGCTTCTTATGAAAGCTCACGAACTCTGCGAGCAGGCAGATATTCGTTACGAAGATTATATTGACCGAGTTCTGTGTCTTCCTCGCAATACAGCAAAAGAAATTACAAAAGTCGGCGCAGTAGAAGTAAATCCTGCAATCGGTTTTGAAAATATGAAGATTGTTGCTTCTGTGCGTAAAAAGGATGACAGGGCAGAAGTTGAACAGGAATTTCTTGAAGGAAAGGGACCTGTTACTGTTCGTGAACTTATGCGCCAGAAGGCAATGGGCTGTAAGCCTGCCGCAGAAAATGATCAGAAGGCAAAACTGGAAAAAGAAAAGTCCAGACTTGAAAAAACAATTGATCAGCTTTCAAAGCGCCTTGAATTTGTGGAGGAAAGTCTTGCGAATATGTAAGATACCCGCAGTTGGTGTTTTTCTTGCAGTAATTTCTTCTGTCTCTTTTGCACAGGTAAAAATGCCTTTAACTCCGGAAATGCCTTCCATTACAAATGTTTCCGACGCACCTGCAATGCCCCGTATTTCTGCGCCAACGTTCGGCTCAACCTTTTATGTGCCTGGAAACGTTTACACAGGAAAGCACGGCGACATTCAGATAAAAAATGCAGAAACCCGCTCCGACACAACTGAACTTTCCGCTTCGGATTCAACAGCAGAAAAACTTGCTGCAGTATTCGGGCTCGGCTCCGGTGCGGAGCGGCTGACTGCTACAGACATTTCAATGCTGGACACAAAAGGTTATTTCGGCGGAATCTACAGTCTTCTGGGAACCGGGGCTACATCGGGCTCTTCCGTAAATGCTTCATCAAGTTCGGAACTTCTTCTTAAAAAAGTTGTAGAAGAATTGGAATCGCTCAAAATTCAAAATTCCGAACTTACAAAAATGTATTCAGACTCGCGGAACTATAAAGCTGCTTCTACAGTTCCTGCATCTTCAGAAAATGAACCAAAAATACTGCGCTTTGTTGTAAATGGACGCAACATTCTGGATACATGCCGCACCGTTTACTTCAGCACAAAAGAATACGACGGTTCATTTTTACTTACTGGTGACCGCAAATTTGATTCAAACGGAAAAAGTCGCGAAGAAACTTTTTACCTGCTGTTCAAGGCGGACGGCAACTGTGGAACAGAAGCCGGCTACAACGTAGAGCCAAAACTTATTCAGGACAGCCGTAACGAATATTCGTTCCTGTACTGGCTTTCTAAAAAACATAATTTAAAGGCAGAAAAGACAGGAAATCTGGTTTCGCTTCGCAGCGTTGAACCGGCCTGGAATATGGATCTTCTGCTTGATATAGGTTCAGAATAATGGCAGTTTCAGAAAAATTAAAAGACGGATTGATAAAAGTTGGAATCGCACAGGAAAACCTTGATGACCTTTGCGCAAAAATGGACCGCTACATAAACGAAATCATTCTGTTTAATTCGGCATATAATCTTACAAACACAAGCGATTATGATGAAATAGTCGTAAATCACATACTAGACTGCCTGTCCGCTGTTAAAAAGATTCAGGAACTTTCAGAGGAATTTAATGAATCTGAATGCCTTATAGGAGATATCGGTTCCGGTGGCGGACTACCGGGAATACCATTGGCTGCCGCCCTTCCGCAGTTCCGCTTTGTCCTGGTTGAACGCATGGACAAGCGATGCGCCTTTCTTGAAAACTGCATAGCCCTGCTCGGGCTTAAAAACGCTTCTGTAATGAAAAAAGAGGCAGAAAAAGTGCCGGCTGGCTATTTTTCTGTGGCAACGTTCCGGGCGTTCAGGCCTCTGGACAAAAAAATGACAAAAACGCTTCTGGCTTTAATCCGGGAAAACGGCTATCTTGCGGCCTATAAGGCTAAGGCGGACAGCATTCAGACAGAAATGGACGGAATTAAAGATTTGGTACCGGAATACAAGACAGAACCGCTTTCTGTACCTTACCTTACAGATTCAGACAGTCAGAAAAAACAGAAGGAAATCCGCCAGCGCAATCTTGTTTTAATTCAAAAAAAATAAGCGCCCCGCATTTCAAAGGGCGCCCGTATTTCTACATCAAATCAATGGTGGTTGAGGTTCTCGAAACTACCATTGATTTTTTTTTTACGCAGATGTCTGCAACTCTACATCAATTCAATCTTTTTAAGGACGGAAACAAGTTTTGCCTTTTCTATAAGGTCTATAGGGCGTCCTTCCGCATACTTTTTTGCTTCTTCCGTATAGGATCCGGCAGTAACGCAGCAGCCCTTGTCGCACTTTATATCCCTCATCTTTGAATGAAGTTCGCGTACATAAAGTTCCCCGACCGAACTTGTAGAGCGGAAGAATCTGAAAAGCTCAGTATTCTCCCATCTTGCAGACTGAATGCTGCACAGAATTTCAATGCTGTCTGCAGCAACCGAAATATCTTCAATTTTTACAAATGCATCTGCATGGAATGCAGCAATGAATTTTCGGCAGAGTGCAACAAAGTCGCTTGTGCCGCTCATAAGGTATGCCTGAAGATTGGAATTCTGCGCAAGTTCTTGATATCGTGAAATAAGAGCTGGAACATCCTTGTAATTAGGATGAAGGTTGTTTATCTGCTTTAACTGAAGCAGTGCCTTGGAAATCTGATTCTGTGCAATAAGTGTCTGAGCCAGCTTGTATAGAAGCGAAACCTTAAGTTCCGGATCAACGCCTTCAAGCTTAAGGCCAATTTCAAAGTCCTGAATTGCCTTGTCCGGCTGCTGTATCTTTGCATGGTAAGAACCCGCCGCAAGACACGACTGCGCACCATAGATCGGATCCGGCCTTAAGTGCATGAAAATCTTAAGCGCCTTGTCTGCCATTCCGGCTTCTTCCATTGCAGAAGCCATGTAGAACAGTGCCTCCTTATTTCCTGGAGTTTCTTCGCAAACTTTTTTAAGGTACGGAAGGCTTTCCCTAAATTTCTTTGCCTGGTAAAGAGAAAAAGCCAGCATCTGATGAACTTCCTGGTTTTCGCCGTTTGTAACGGCAGCCCTTTTCATGCAGGCAATGGTTTTTTCGTATTCTTTCTTTGCGTACAGAACCTTACCGATGTAAAAGTTTGCGTCAAAGTTGTTTGGTTCAATCTTAAGGACTTTGGCAAGTGCAGAACCGGATTCATCGATCATGTTTGTCTTGAATGCACTGATTCCGTACCTTAAGTATACAGTTTTTTCGTCAATTTCCTGATGAACTCCAACTTGCTCGCAAAGATTCTTGTACATCGGCAGAGCTTTTGTGTATTCCTGTGCGTTAAAATAGATGTCGCCAAGGGCTGTTAAAGCCGGAATATTTCTTGGATCATGAGTCAGTTTTTTTGTCGCTTCCTTAATGATTGCGTTGTTATTTTTGCGCTTTCCCTGTTTGTTGTTAACGTTTACTTCCTTATGGCTTTTGCTGGTAACAACCATAAGGAGCAGAAGAAGAGAGGCTCCTACTATAACTGCAATCAAAACTGCTATCATTAATATCTCCAATTTATAGTTTTAGGAAAATGACTTAAAATCTTGAAAAATCAGTAAAAGACATTTTCCGTATACTTTCAGGCTTAACCCTGCTGTTTCTGCTTCTGTTCTTTGCGCAGTTCAGCAACAAATTCCGCAATGCGGTCCATTGCAATCTTAATTTTGTCAACGGCAGTTGCGTAGCATACGCGGATATGACCTTCGCCGCCAAGACCGAATACGCTTCCCGGAACAACAGCAACATTGTGTTTCTGGAACAGCCGAGTTGCAAATTCTTCGCTGGAAATGCCGGTACTTGTAATATCCGGGAACATGTAGAATGCTCCTTTTGGCTCTGGAACAGGAAGTCCCATGTCATTAAATTCTTTTACCATAAGATTACGTCTTTGCTGGTAGCTAAGGCGCATTTTTTTAACGTCCTTCCAACCGTTTTTAAGACCTTCTGCAGCCGCATACTGACTGAAAATAGGCGCACAGATAGAATTGTAGCCGTGCAGCTTAGTCATCTGCGTAATAAGGTCGGCCGGAGCCGCAATATAACCGATTCGCCATCCGGTCATTGCGAAGGACTTAGAAAATCCGTTCAGGATAATTGCATAGTCCTTCATTCCCGGGAACGAACCGATAGAAACATGTTCACTTCCGTCGTAGGCAAGCTCGCAGTAAATTTCGTCAGAAATACACCAAAGCTGATTTTTTACAACCAGTTTAGCAATCTTTTCAAGTTCATCTGCCGGAATCATTGTTCCCGTCGGATTATTAGGCGAACACATCATAATCGCCTTTGTTTTTGGCGTAATTGCCTTTTCAATCTGAGAAGCAGTTGGGTAAAAACCGTTTACGCTTGTATCAATTGGAACAACCGTAGCTTCGCAAAGGGCAGCCAGCGGAGTATAGTTTACATAACAAGGCTGGCACACAATAATCTCATCTCCTGGATTAAGGATTGCCCTTAAAGAAGCGTCAACGCCTTCGCTTGCACCAACAGTTACAAGAATTTCAGTTTCTGGATTATAGAACATTCTGTAGCGTTCCATGTAACGGCAGATTTCCTGCCTTAATTCCAGAAGACCGCGGTTTCCTGTATAGGATGTGTGACCTTTTTCAATATGGTAAAAAGCTTCCTCTCGCATTACCCAAGGAGTCGGAAAATCCGGTTCTCCAACAGAAAGAGAAATAACGTCATCATGCCCGATAAGCATTTCAAAAAATTTTCGTATGCCGCTAGGAGGAATCGATTCCATTAGCCGGCTGAATTTATCTGTTCGTGTATTCATAAAAATTCCTTTTTTTAAGGGGCGCCTGCCCCTCGGTGAAAATAAACGCTGCTTTCGCCCTGCTCAAGCACCGTTTATTTTCACCTGCCCCCTCTAACGGGGACACCCCGTAACGCCCCGTCAACGGGTTACGCTTGTGCGAGTTTTCGAAGAAAACAGGTTGCAAGCTAAAATCCAGGAGGGATTTAAGCCTGCGCGAGTTTTTTCAAAGAAAAAACTCGTTACAAGCCTAGAAAAAACAAAGTTTTTTCTAGGCTTGTGCTTCTCGTCTGTCGCGTTCATCTTCTACATATACAATGTCATTTTCCTTGTAAGTTTTAAGGATAAAGCATGTTTTTGTAGAACGCACGCCTTCCAGAGTTGCAAGTTTGCTTGAAACAAAGAACGCAACTTCCTGAAGACTGTCACCTTCAATAATTACCTTAAAGTCGTATCCGCCGCTCATAAGGAACAAAGATTTTACCTGTGGAAAGCGGTAAATTCTGTCTGCAAGGGCGTCAAAACCGTGCTCGCGTTCAGGAGTAACCTGAAGTTGAATCTCAGCACGAACCTTGTCCCTGCTTTCTCCGGATTTTTCAGGATTTACGATGGCCGCGTACTTTAAAATAACCCCATCGTCTTCCAGCTTTTTGATTATCGCGGCGACTTCAGCTTCAGTTTTTTTAGTCATCGCAGCAATGTCTTTTACAGAAAGACGGGCATTTTGTCGTAGTAAATCAAGAATTTCTTCCATACTTAGGCCTCGTAACAATAATATTATTTTTTATTTTACCTATTTATCGGCGTTTTTACTAGTATATTGAACGCCAAAAGCAAAACAACAGAAGAATGCGAAGAACGCGGGTGTGCTTAAAAGTTTGCCGACTGAAATTCTTTATAACATGTTATGTGTATGCTGTAATTGAAAATACAAATTTTGCTGGAACTACAAAATTTGTAATTATATTAGTACTATCGAAAGACGGCATAATGTAGAATCAGATTTTTAGGTACCGATAATGTCTATGACGTTTGGTATAATTTTGCATCAGTCACGAATCAATAGATTAACTGTGTTATTGTTTATACAATTATTGACGGTTGAAGAAATTTTGAAGATACAATAATCTTAAAATTGTCTCGCTATTACCGCTGAGCTTTTATGAAAAAGATATTTTGGATTCTAGTTTTTAGTTTTCTTTTCTGTTTTAGTCTGAATGCTCATGGAAATGCGTTAACAGATCATTCTCTGATAAAAGAATTGTCCTCGTTCAGGATAATGGGAGAACTTGATTTACGTACGGAGAAGGATGTTTCTTCGCCGGTAAAATACAGGACGTTGAATCTTGAGGGCGGGATGAAAGTAAGGGTTCTTGAAATCCTGAAAGATGATGTGCAGGACGGTGACGCAGGAAAATGGCTTTATGTGCTGCTTACTGCTCCGACATGGGTAGATAACGGCGATTGGATTGAAAAGTACCGGAAATTTCTGATTTTTCTGCCGGATGATATGCCTGTTTTTGATTTTGAAGAATAAAAATTCTGCTCTGCTTGCGGTGCCGGCTGTTCGTTGTTAAAATTGCATCATGAAATCCGACAAAAACAAAACCATTGATTTTGAACTTAGCGAATGTCCGGAATATCTGGAAAGGTGTCTTAAAATTCAGGATGAAACAAAATCGCTTTCTATAGAGGAAATTACAGACAAGATTATTCTGGGGGACAGCCTTAAAATTGCTTCGCTGCTTCCGCATGAGTCTGTAGACCTGCTTATTGCAGACCCGCCTTACAATCTGGACAAGCAGTTTCATGGCTATAATTTTCACGAAATGGCTTACGAGGCTTACGAAAAATACACTGAAGAATGGATTTCTGCGTGCAAACCGCTTTTAAAAAAGAATGCTTCTGTTTATGTCTGCTGTGACTGGAAATCGTCTTCGGCAATTGAGCGGGTTTTGAGCCGGCATTTTATAATAAGGAATCGCATTACCTGGCAGCGGGAAAAAGGCCGCGGTGCGTTAAAAAATTGGAAGAATTCAATGGAGGATATCTGGTTCTGCACGGTAGATGAAGACGATTATGTTTTTAACGTTGATGCCGTAAAGCAGCGCCGCAGGGTTGTTGCGCCGTACAAGGTTGACGGAAAGCCGAAGGATTGGGAAGAAACGGAAGACGGTAATTTCCGCAATACATGTCCGTCCAACTTTTGGGATGACATTTCGGTGCCGTACTGGTCAATGCCTGAAAACACTGCTCATCCAACCCAAAAGCCGGAAAAACTTCTTGCAAAACTTATTCTTGCCAGCTCAAATGCAGACGCATATGTCTACGATCCGTTTATGGGAAGCGGTTCAACTGCTGTTACTGCAAAAAAACTGGGCAGGCATTTCTGCGGTTCCGAAATGAACGCGCAGTACTGCGCCTGGGCTCAGAAACGCCTGGAAATGGCCGAATCTGACAAATCAATTCAAGGCTACGCCGACGGCGTGTTTTGGGAGCGCAACTCTTCTGCCCAGCAGAAAGCCTGTTCTGCTAGAAAAGCAAAAAATTAACTAACTTTGAATATTAATATTTTGCAAATAAAATAAAAAAAATCGCTCCCAGTCGAAAACGGCTTGCAAAACCTAGGGAGCGACGGCAACAGCCGTAAAAATGCTCCAGTGGAGCATTTTTAGCGATTCTCCGAGCAGCTGTGCTGCGATGGCCCGCTAGCGGGCTACGCGCTGTTGTGTCCCCGGAACTATATACGTTGCCGCTCACGCGGCAACACAACAGAGCGTTTTTGCAACCCGTTTTCTCCTTCGCGCTATTTTTTTTATTTTGAATTCATTTATATTCAGGGTTGCATAAGCTACTTTTCTTTTCTGAACCCGCCGGCGCCGGCATGGAAGGGGCACCGCAGGTGCTTGCGGAGCGTAGCGGAGCAATGAGCGGGAGCGGAACCCTGGAACGCCGGTTTGTAAAAGAATTTCGCCTAAAAAAGTATGAAAAATCAAAAATTGAAATTTATACCATGATGTGTTATCCTATAATCTGAGGTATCTTATGACTATTATTCCTGTAATTTTGAGTGGCGGAGCTGGAACAAGACTCTGGCCTTTATCTTGGGGTGACCATCCTAAACAGTTTTTGCCTTTGGTAACTAAAAATACGATGATTCAGGAAACTCTGCTCAGACTTTCCGCTCTTGATATTGGAAATCCTATAATTTCTTGTGGTGAAGGACACCGCTTCCTTGTTGCTCAGCAGATTGGTGAAGTTTGTGATAAAAAACCTACTATTATATTGGAGCCGCTTGCAAAAAATACGGCTCCGGCTATTGCGGCTGCCTGCTGTGCGGCTATGAAACAGGATAAGGACGCTGTTGTTGTTGTTCTTCCTAGTGATCACGTAATTAAAGACGTTAAGACTTTCCAGAATGCTGTTCTTACTGCTGCTAAAAATGCAGAAAAGGGAAGCCTTGTTACATTTGGTATTGTACCGACTTTTGCAGCTACCGGTTACGGTTATGTAAAAGCAAGCGGTGAGGAAACTGACGGTGCGTATACTCTTGAAAAATTTGTAGAAAAGCCTTGTCTTGAAAAGGCTCAGGAATATATTGCCAGCGGCGAATATTCTTGGAACAGCGGTATGTTCGTGTTTAAGGCTGCCGTTTTCCTTGATGAACTTAAGGTTCACAGTCCGGAAATGGCTCGTCTTTCCATTGAATCGTTTGAAAAGGCAACTGCGGATGCAGATTTTATCCGTTTGGACAAAGATTCGTTCAGCCAGATTAAGGGTGATTCAATTGACTATGCCGTAATGGAAAAAACTAAGCTTGGTAAGATTGTTAAGCTTAATGCCGGCTGGGATGATGTTGGTTCATGGAGCGCGCTCTATGACATCAGCGAAAAGGATGAAAACAATAACGCTGTAAAAGGCGATGTAATTGCTCTTGAAACTAAGAATTCTTATATCCGTGGCGGAAAGCGTACTGTTGCAACTATTGGTCTTGATAATGTTGTAATCGTAGATTCTGACGATTCTCTTTTGATTGCACGAATGGATAAAATTCAGGACGTTAAAAAAGTTGCGGAACAGATGAAGGCAAGGGGCTAAAATGAATCCTATTTTTTTGAAGCCTACTGTAAAGACTCTTATCTGGGGAAGCGAGCAGTGGGGAATCAGTGCTCATCCGAATGGTGATGACGAGGTTTTGAACGATGAATATGCTGGAAAGACTTTGAGTCAGCTTTGGGCAGAAAAGCCGGAGCTGTTCGGTTTTGAAGGTGTTTCTGAAGACCTTAATATCCGCGGAATTTTTCCGCTTCTTACAAAAATTATTGATGCAAATACTGACCTTAGCATTCAGGTTCATCCTGATGATGAATATGCCGGAAAGAACGAAAACGGTTCGCTCGGTAAGACTGAATGCTGGTACATCATGGATGCAAAGCCAGGTGCAACAATTGTAATCGGGCACAATGCAAAAGATCATGATGAAGTAAAAAGCATGATTGAAAACAGGCAGTGGAATGACTTTATCCGCGTTATTCCTGTTCATAAGGGCGATTTTTTCTTTATTGAACCGGGAACTATTCATGCCATAAAAGGCGGAACTGTAATTCTCGAAACTCAGCAGTCTAGCGACATTACTTACCGCGTTTACGACTATGACCGCCTTCAGGACGGAAAGCCGCGCCAGCTTCATGTAAGCCAGAGCATTGATGTTATTAAGGCTCCTTTTGTAAACAAGGAACCGCCAAAAAACGAGGCTAAAAAAATCAGTCTGAATGCAGAGCAGCTTGTTTCATGTGATCTGTTTACTGTATGGCATGCAGATGTAAAGGGAACTCTTGAGGTTGTGCAGAATCAGCCGTTCCTTTTGTGTTCTGTAATTGACGGCGAATGTGAACTTGAAGGAAAAAAACTTTCTAAGGGAGATCATTTTATTCTTCCAAAGGATTATGGAACTGCTGTCTTTACGGGAAATGCAGAGATGATTTTCAGTTCTTTGTAAATTAATGAATCGGAGTTTTGAATGAAAGGTATTATTCTAGCCGGTGGTTCCGGCACTCGTCTTTATCCAATAACAAAGGCTGTTTCAAAGCAGATTCTTCCTCTTTATGACAAGCCTATGATTTACTATCCGCTGAGTGTTCTTATGCTTGCCGGAATTCGCGAAGTATTGATAATTTCTACTCCGCGCGACATTGGCTGTTTTAAGGAACTTTTTGGTGACGGTGCATGGCTTGGAATGCGCTTTGAATATGCCGTTCAGGATAAGCCGCGCGGTCTTGCTGACGCTTTTATTGTAGGCCGCGATTTTATTGGAAACGATGATGTAGCCTTAGTTCTTGGTGATAATATTTTTTATGGACAGAGGTTTACTTCGACCCTAAAAAGTGCGGCAGAAAAAGTTAGTACACAGAAAGGTGCTGTTATTTTTGGTTATTATGTTGCTGACCCTACAGCTTACGGTGTAGTAGAATTTGATAAAAACGGAAATGCTCTTGGAATTGAAGAAAAGCCTTCAAATCCAAAATCAAATTATGCCGTTCCTGGTCTATATTTTTACGACAATTCTGTAGTTGAAATTGCTGCAAATGTAAAGCCTAGTGCTCGTGGTGAAATAGAAATCACTGCAGTAAACAATGAATATCTTGCCCGCAAGCAACTTAAAGTTGAACTTTTGGGTCGCGGTATGGCATGGCTTGATACAGGAACTTACGATGGTCTTTTGGAAGCAAGCAACTTTATTGCAACAATTGAAAAGCGTCAGGGACTTTATGTTTCTTGTATTGAAGAAATTGCCTACGCAAACGGCTGGCTTACAAAAGAACAGGTCCTTGAGCTTGCAAAAGGATATAAAACAGATTACGGAAGGTATCTGGAATTTATAACAAGAAATTAGAATAATAGAGTGCAGGTTTTAAGGGATTGATTAAAAAATAGCGCGAAGAAGAGGAACGTGTTTCAAAAACACTCATTTGTGTTGCCGCGTTAGCGGCAATGTGTATAGTTCCAAGGCACAAATGCGTGTAGCCCGCTAGCGGGCGATTTTGAAACACGTTACTCGACTGGAAGCTATTTTTTGAATATGATTTATCAAATCTGCAATTTATAGTTATTAAGGAATAACATTATGCCATTTGAATTCAAAAAATGTGAAATAGAAGGCTTGTACGAAATTCAGCCTAAAATCTTTGGAGATAACCGCGGTTATTTTCTTGAAACTTACAGCGAAAAAGATTTTTTTGAAGCTGGACTTACAATGAAGTTTGTTCAGGATAATCAGTCAAGTTCTACAAAAGGTGTTTTGCGTGGCCTTCATTTTCAGACAAAACATCCTCAGGGAAAACTTGTTCGCGCACTTTACGGTAAAGTATACGATGTTGCCGTTGATCTCCGTCTTGGAAGTGCAACATTCGGAAAATATTACGGTGTAGTTTTAGACTGCGAAAAACAGAATATGTTCTACATTCCAGAGGGCTTTGCCCACGGATTCTGTGTTCTTACAGATCTTGCTGTTTTTGCATATAAATGTACCGATTTCTATCATCCGGAAGATGAAGGCGGACTTATGTGGAACGATCCAGCAATTGGAATCGACTGGGAATCAGTTCTTCCTGGAATTACCCAGAATGCAAACCTTTCAGAAAAAGATAAAAAACACGCCCCATTCAGCCTTGAAAAACGCTATTTTGATTTGAACGCTAAATGGATTGGAGAATAAGATGCGAAAACTTAAGAATATACTTGTAACCGGTGGTGCTGGTTTTATCGGCTGTAACTTTATTCATTACCTTATGGGTGAATCTACTGCCGGCGGTGCAGCTTTTACAGATGCCGGTTTTGACGGAAGAATTGTAAATGTAGACTGTCTTACTTATGCTGGAAACGCAGAAAGCCTTAAAGATATTGAAGCTAAATATGGAGTTTCTGCTCTTGGCGAATCTAATGCGCGCTATTTCTTTGAAAAAGTTGATATCTGCGACCGCCCTCAGATTGAACGTATTTTAAAGCAGTACGATATCGATACAATCATTCATTTTGCAGCAGAAAGCCATGTTGACCGTTCTATTCTTGGACCGGAAGCATTTATGAAGACAAACGTAATGGGAACATTTACATTGCTTGACTGTGCCCGCAATTATTGGAAAAAAGCTGACGGCTCAATGCGTGATGACGTACTTTTCCATCATATTTCAACTGACGAAGTATACGGTTCCCTTGGTGAAACAGGATACTTTCTTGAAACAACTCCATACGATCCTCGTTCACCATATTCTTCAAGTAAGGCTTCAAGTGATCATATCGTAATGGCTTATTTCCATACTTATGGACTTCCTATTACTCTTTCTAACTGTACAAACAACTACGGACCTTTCCAGTTCCCAGAAAAACTTCTTCCTCTTATGATTTCTAATATCAAGGATGGCAAGAATCTTCCTGTTTATGGTGACGGAAAAAATATCCGTGACTGGATTTATGTAGAAGATCACAACCGCGGTGTATGGCAGATTGTAAAACAGGCTCCTGCCGGCTCTAAGTGGAATCTTGGCGGCGAAAACGAATGGGAAAACATCAAGCTTTTGAATACAGTAATCGACCTTACTTCAAAAGAACTTGGAAAGAACGCAGAAGACGTTCGTAAGACAATCACTTATGTAAAAGACCGCCCGGGCCACGACCGTCGCTATGCTATCGACTGTACAAAAGCAAAAACTCAGCTTGGCTGGGAACGCAAAATGACTTTTGAACAAGGCCTCCTTTCTACAATCAAGTGGTACCTTAACCATTCAGAATGGATTGAACACATTCAGTCTGGAAGCTACAAAGATTGGATTAACAAAAATTACACAGAACAGGGTAGATAGGAAAAGCAATAGTTTGCAATGCAAAACTTTGCAAAGCAATAAAAAAATTGCGCGAAGGGGTAGAAGCGGATGTCAAAGCGTGCGCCAAGCTTTTGCAGGATAATGGGCGAATATATTGCAAAGCAATAAAATTGCTGAAACGATAGCAAAAGCAAGCGGCCGACTTCGACACTCTGAGGGCTGTCGCAATTTTTTGAAAAAAAATTGCGTGGATATAATTCCTTGCAGCCTCAGCCGTGGAGAATTGGACGTGCTTTTGCGATAGTGTAAGCAATTTTCAGTTCTGAATAACTTTAGTTTTATATCTTGTTCTGCCAAACCTTACCTCGTTCATTTGCAACTGATTCGCGTTCTTACTATACTGAACTCATGGAAGAAAAGAAAACAAACCTTAAGGGCGTCATAATCCTTTTGATAACAGCAGTAATATGGGGAGCTTCGTTTGTCTCTCAAAGTGTAGGCGCAGAATCTGTTGAGCCTTTTACTTTTATGGCAATACGCACACTTTTAGGGGCTACTTTTCTTTTGCCGTTCATCATTGTCCGCGATAAAATTCAGGCAAAAAACATGACAAAGGAAGAACTCTTTATCCGTAAACGACAGAACAAAAAGACATTGTTTTACGGAGCTCTTGTAGGAATCTTTCTTGCGTGTGCCACGAATATCCAGCAGTATGCGTTTAATTATTCAACTGCCGGTAAAATTGCTTTTATTACGGCAATATACATGTTCTTTGTTCCGATTGCTGGAATTTTCATGAAGAAAAAAATTCCGCTGGTTACATGGATTTGTGTTTTCTTTGGTTTTGTAGGGCTTTATCTTCTCTGTTTTAAAAATGAAGAAAACTTTGTTGTAAACAGGGGAGATGTCCTTACTGTTTTCTGTGCACTGTTTTTTACTGGGCAGATTCTTTTGATTGAACGCTTTGCAAAAAAATGTGACGGAATAAAACTTTCCTGCGTTGAATTTTATACAGCCGGACTGATTACTCTCGTCCTTATGCTGATTTTTAATCATCCTGAATGGGAAAAAATAAAGGAATGTGCGCCAAGCATTCTTTATTCGGGAATAATGAGCTGTGGAGTTGCGTATACGCTGCAGGTTGTAGGGCAAAAATACTGCGAGGCGACAGTTGCCTGTCTCATTATGTGCATGGAAAGCGTTTTTGCAGTGCTTTCGGCTGCAATTTTCCTTCACGAAATGCTGACTCCGCGCGAAATTTCAGGCTGTGCAGTAATGTTTATGGCAATTGTAATTTCTCAGATTTCTGATTCAATCAGGAGTAAGAAAAACGGCGGTGTTCTGCCAGAAGCGTAATACCGTCCGGGTATTATTCTGTCTGCACTTGTGCTTTTTCCTTTGATTTTCTATATTTTATATATGAATAAATTAAGGGATTTACTTGGAAAACAGATTTTATATTTAGACGGCGGAACCGGTTCTATTTTACAAGGCTGGGGACTTAAACCTGGTGAACTTCCGGAAACCTGGAACTATAAAAATCCTGAAAAAATTGTTCAGCTTGGCTACAATTATTTTGCGGCCGGCTCAAATATTATATATACAAACACTTTTGGCGCTTACAAAACTAAATTCGGTCTGGATTTAAAGAAAATCGTGCATGGCGGTGTTGATTGTGCCGTAAAAGCACGTGAACAGTGGCTTTCTGAATGCAAATCTAACGGAAAAACTGCTCAGGACTGTTTTATTGCCCTTGATATCGGTCCATGCGGAAAGCTTTTAAAGCCAATGGGCGACCTTGATTTTGAAGATGCAGTAGATATTTTCCGTTCTACAATTGACCTTGGACTTGAATGCCCAGTTGATGCAATCGTTATTGAAACAATGAACGATGCCTACGAAACAAAGGCGGCTGTTCTTGCAGCAAAAGAAGCCCGTGAAGAATGCGGAAAAGACGTTCCGATTCTTGTTACAAATGTTTACGACCTTCAGTGTCATCTTTTAACAGGTGCAAATCCAGAGGCGATGGTTGCAATTCTTGAAGGACTTGGAGTTGATGCGCTAGGTTTGAACTGTTCTCTTGGTCCAAAAGAAATGATGGAACCGGTTCGCCGCCTTGTAGAAGCCAGTAGTATTCCGGTTATTGTAAAGCCAAATGCAGGTCTTCCTCGTGACGTAGACGGAAAGACTGTTTTTGACGTAGGACCAGAAGATTTTGCATCTGCAATGAAAGAAATTGCCGAACTCGGCGCCTGTGTTTTGGGTGGCTGCTGCGGAACAACTCCAGATCATATCCGAGAACTTAAAAAAGCAGTAAATAGTGGAAAGGATACTGTTCCTCCGTACAAACCTATTACTTACAAAGAACGCACAATTGTAGCTTCTTATACACATACCGTTCAGATTGGTGGGGGAGCCGTTCCTGTATTGATTGGTGAACGCATTAATCCAACCGGCAAAAAGAAGTTTAAGGAAGCGCTCCGCAACAAAGATATTCCTTACATTATTCATCAGGGACTCGACCAGGAAGCAGCCGGTGCTCATGTACTGGACGTAAACGTTGGTCTTCCGGAAATTGATGAAAAAGAAATGATGGTCAAAGTTATGACCGAGCTTCAGGGAGTTACAAACCTTCCGCTCCAGCTTGATACTTCAAGTCCGGAAGTTATGGAAGCCGCTCTACGCCGTTATAACGGAAAAGCGCTTGTAAACAGCGTAAACGGTAAGCAGCACATCATGGACGAAGTATTTCCGCTTGTAAAAAAATACGGCGGAGTTGTTGTAGGCCTTACCATTGACGAAAGCGGAATCCCGGAAACCACAGAAGGCCGCGTTGCCATCGCAAAAAAGATTTACGAAAACGCTGCAAAATGGGGAATTCCTAAAAAAGACGTAATTATCGACAGCCTTACAATGGCAGTCAGTTCTGATATTAACGCCGCAAAAGCAACTCTTGAAACCATTAAAATTGTTCGCGATGAACTTGGCGGTTCAAGTGTTCTTGGAGTTTCAAACATCAGCTTTGGGCTTCCAAACCGCGCATTTGTTACAAGCACTTTCTTTGCTCTTGCAATGCACAACGGTCTTGGCGCTGCCATCATGAATCCGCTTGAACCCGAGATGATGAAAGCATGGCACTGTTACGTTCTCTTGAATGCTCAGGACAAAGACTGCTTAAAATATCTTGAATTCAGTCAGAAATACGATGATAAAAAAGCCGCCGATGAACAGAAAACCGCTTTAGCCGGAGTTCAGGGTGCAATCAACGCAATTTACGGGGCATTTCCCAGCTCTGGGCAGGTAAATCCTGCCCTTGCAGGTGCAAACGGCTCGGTGATTGAGCCTGTCGAAATCACCAAAGGTACAAACTCTCTACAGGTGGTTTCGAGAGCCTCAACCACCGCAAGTGCTGGCTCAACCACCGAAAATTCTGCCGAACCTCAGGCAGGTACACTTCAGCATGCGGTAATCCACGGACTTAAGGATGACGCTGCAAAGTTTACCGAACAGCATTTGGCCGGCGGAATGCAGGCTGTAGACATAATCGATAAGCACCTTATTCCTGGGCTTGATTATGTAGGAAAGCGCTTTGAGCAAAAGAAGATGTATCTTCCTCAGCTTTTGATGGCAGCCGATGCTGCAAAAAGCGCCTTTGCCGTAATCAAAGATTACCTTGAAAAAACAGGTCAGAAAGGCGAACCAAAAGGCACTTGTATTGTTGCTACCGTTCATGGCGATATTCACGATATCGGGAAAAATATTGTAAAAGTCCTGCTTGAAAACTACGACTTTAACGTAATAGATCTTGGAAAAGATGTTCCACCAGAAGTAGTTGTAGAAGCCTGCAAAAAAGACCATGTTGAACTGGTTGGCTTGAGCGCACTTATGACAACAACCGTTCCTGCCATGAAGGCCACAATTGAACTTTTACGCAAGGAATGCCCATGGGCAAAAGCATGTGTAGGAGGTGCCGTAATGACGCAGGAATATGCAGACAGCATCGGCGCAGATTTTTACGGCAAGGACGCAATGGATACTGTAAAATACGCGCAGAGACTTTTTGGTGTAAACTAGCAGAAAGCGTGCTATAATCTATGTGCGCCATATTATGTGTGCCGCGCAGGAGGGAAGAATGCTTTCTTTCATCGTTAATTTTTTTAAGTCTCTGAATTCTAACAGCAGACCGGAACAGATTGCAAATTCATTTTGCATCGGATTGATTTTAGGGTTTATGCCAAAGAATAATCTTCTTTGGTTCATTGTTTTTGTTTTCTTTGCATTTGTAAGAATCAATAAATGCGGCTACGGCATAATGATTCTGCTTGGTTCAATGTTTGCATGGGTTTTGGATCCGCTTTTTGACAGTGTAGGCTATGCAGTCCTTACTTTTGCACCTTTGGAAAATATTTATGCATTTCTTTTGGATCTTCCTCTTGTCGGATTTACAAAATTTAATAATACGGTTCTTTCTGGTTCCCTTATATGCGGACTTTTAGCTTATATCCCGCTTTTTGTACTTCTTATGCTGTTTATAAAACTTTGGAGAAGCCGTCTTTCCCCGGCGCTGAACAATTCAAGAATTGTAAAGGCATTTTATAGACTTCCGCTTGCAAAAAAGATTTCTTCCCTTGCGATAGGAAACTAAATTCTAATGGAGATGAAGAATATGGCAGATAAAAAGAAGTCTAAGTCTGAAAAGACTCCGAAAATGGTACCGGCAAAAAAACTGCCGAAACTTTTTAAGAAAGAATATACAGAATCTGATTTTGAAAAAAATGTCTCGAAAAAACTTTTTATAGATGCTGACAGGGAATTTATTTCTTTGATTTTTGAAAAGTCGAAGGGTAAAAACGGAGAATCAGTCCTTAAGGTTAATCTTGAAAAAAGCATAAAAAAAGCAGATCTTGTGCGCTGTAAAAAAATTGCTTCAGAAATCAATGCGCAGAAGGGAGGAATAAAGCTGATTCCTCTGTTTGCAGCTCTTGTCTTTGTTGCAGTTCTTGCAGTTTTTTCGCTTGTCTTTAAGAATAAACTGGTTTCGTATGCTGTAAGGTCTTCAATGCAGGAAATCTTTCTGGCAAAAACGGACATTGCAAAGGTTGATCTTAAAATCCTTGGCGCTTCACTTGAAATTCAGGGGCTTGAGCAGGCAGATAAAGATTCCCCGATGAAAAATCTTTTTTCAATAGATAAAATCGCTGTTGATTTTAACCTGAATGACCTGCTTAAGGGAAAAATTCACAGTGAAAATCTTGAAGTTACCGGTGTTGCTCTCGGAACGGAACGAAAACTTTCCGGCGAACTACCTGTGTTTGCAAAAAAATCATCTTCATCAAAAGAAGAAAAGAAAATTCTTGAAAATTCTGCAGCAAATTCCCTTGAGGCTGCAAAAAAACTTCAGGGAATGTTTGCGGACTACAACCCGGAAACAATGCTTGACGGCTTAAAAAATGAACTTAAATCGCCGGCTGTTGCAGAAAAAATTTCCGGTCAGGTTCAGGCAAAAGTGGAAAAATGGCAGAAAGTACCGGATGAATATCAGAAATCGGTTCAGTCATTCAGCAAAAATGTTGATTCCCTTGTAAAAACAGACTGGTCAAAAATGTCTGACCCTGTTCAGATAAAGGCTGCAATCGACACAATCAATTCTGCAATAAATGAAGGTAATTCCCTTAAGGAAAAGCTTGGAAAATCAGTTGAAGAAATAAAATCTGATTCGGCAGAAGTAAATGCATGTTCAAAAGAACTTAATGCGGCTGTAAAGGCAGACAATGCCCTTGTTGAAGCAAAAATAAATGCGATGAAAAAGAGTTTTACATCTGCCGGGTTAAATGAAATCATGAACGATGCGGTCCGCTCAATAATGTATTCTGTTTCTGGAAAATATTATCCTTATGTTGATAAGGCTGTTACAGCGGCAATGAGTTCAAAGAATTCCGGCAAAAAGGATTCTGGACACGCAAAGGCTGCAAAAACAGAAAAGAAGCAGAAGGTGAAGAAAGCCGGAAAACCAGGTCATAAGAGGGCTGCTGGCAGGGACATTTACTACAGAAAAGATATGGTTCCAAAACTTTTGATAGAAAAAGTTTCGGCAAGCGGCTACGAATACAAGACAGACAGGCTTTTGTTCAAGGGAACTGCGGCAGAAATTTCCAGCGACCAGAATATCCGCGGAAAACCGGCTTCTGCAAACGCTGAGTTTAATATTGGCGGTAACCCAAATTCTGTCTCGGTTGTTGTAGATACAAGGGCAGATTCTGATGCAAGCCTAATAGCAGCTGAATATTCAGGAAGCGGCTGGCCACTAAGCGCAGATGCCGAAATTTTCAAGCTTAATTCAAATGCTTCCGTAAAGGCACGCCTTTCTGCTGACGAAATAGGTTCATTTACAGCCCGCGGTACGCTTGACCTTAAGATTAAGGATATTGAGGGAATGAAATTTGAGCCTGCAAGAGTTTCTGAACTTTATGGAAAGGCTTTAAAGAAAATTGACCGCCTTACCGTAGGATTTAAGGTTTCTTACTCACTGGCTGACGGTCTGGGAATTGAACTGACCGATACAGACAGAATTGCGTTCCAACTGTCTGCGCCGGTTACAAAGGCTCTTTCGGCAGAACTTTCTGCAATTGCGGATGGCGCTAAAAAGGATGTTGCAAAAGTTCTTTCTGAAAATACCGGCGCTGCACAAAGGGAAATTGCCCGGTTTGCGGATATCAGCAGTGCGTTGAATAAACATATGGGCAGCGTAAACCAGATGGAAGCCCAACTGGAAAAGAAGAAAAAAGAAGCGGAGAATAAGCTTAAAAACGGAGCAAAAGATGCTGCGACGGATGCGGCTAAAAAGGCGTTGAAATCGCTGTTCTAGTAGTATCAGACTCTGTCTTTTTGATATAATCAGTAGTGGTGGTTTTATGAAAAAATTTACTATTCCTTTTGTGCTGTTCGTATGTTTTATCATGTTTACGGCAGCCTTGAAATTTGTGGATGTGCAGCCGGTTGGACCAATGGATTCTGAAGTCGGTTTTGCAACAGTTAATGTTTTTGTACATAATCTGTTTGGTCAGAATAAGGTTTATGACCGCATTTCAGACTTTCTTGCGGTATTAAGTCTCTTTGCCGCATGTTCGTTTGCAATAATTGGTGCTTACCAGCTTTTGCAGAAGAAGAGCATCCTTAAGGTTGATTCGTCAATTATTCTGCTTGGCGTAACTTACGTGTTCGTCATCCTGATTTATGTTCTTTTTGAAAAGCTTGTAATCAACTTCAGGCCTGTTCTTGAAAAAGGTGTTCTTGAAGCTTCGTATCCGTCAAGTCATACTATGATGATTCTTATTATTCTGGGAACTGCGCGCACAACCATGGAAAGAATTATTCACAATGAACTTGTTTTAAAAGGATTAAGGATTGTTCTTGCCGTGCTTATGGTTCTGGCGGTCGCATTCAGAATTATGAGCGGAGTACACTGGTTTACAGATATTCTTGGCGCACTTTTTATTTCTGCAGCAGTAATCCAGCTGTACAACAGTCTGTACAAATCTGTGGTTGCTGTCGAAAATCAGATTAAATAGAAACTTTCTCTAAATTTAATCACGCAGGCTTTTAAAAAAGCCTGCCTTTATCAGAAGATTTATACCGAACGGTACAAAGATTAGGGCTTCAAAAAAGATTACAAGAAATTCCGGCAGATCCAGAAGTATTCTTAATCCCAAACATGCAGAACTTACAAAAATCAGGATGCCGTTCAAAAGGTAAATTCTGCTTCTTAAAGATGATTTTTTTGTCGGCACAAAGTCAGAATCTTCTTTTCTTAGTGCAAGTACGCTGAATATTCCGTACGACACAAAAAGCATTGAAGCAAAGAAAATGTGAAATTTTCCGCCTATATGGTATGGTGTAAGAAAAATGCCAGCCAATTCATATTCAGGAAGTCCGTGAGGAAACGCAAGGACGCCGAACGTTGCAATTGCAGACATTATTGTGCAGAAACGTTCGATTTTAAAGCGGCATCTGTAAGAAATGAACATTACGAGAGTAACTGCTAGCATCGACATCATTATGATTCCGTCTGTTGCATAGTAAGTTCTGGAAACCGAATACCACCAGCCTTCCATGTTGTGCTCATGATTTATAAGCCCGAAAATAATTGAAAACGGAATGAGCAGAATAAGTGTAAAACCAAGTACTCTGTTCTGATATTTATTTATGGCGTTATTTTCTTTTGAAAGTTGCATAAATTCCTCTGTATATATTTTCGGTCAAAAATCGAAAAATGCAAGATAAAAAAATCATGGATTTTTTTTGCGCATATTGTTAGTCTAGAGATATGAAATCTGTATACATTGATTCTTCGGTTCCCGAAAAAAGGGCAAAAGAGATTTTTAAGTTCCCGGAATTCATAATGATGGAAAATGCGGCCGCTGCGCTAGAGTGTGAAGTTCGCAGTCATTTTGAATCTGTTTCCAATAAGTATGAAAATAAATCTGTCTTTATAATCTGTGGAACCGGAAACAATGGCGGAGACGGATATGCGCTTGCGCGTCGTCTGAGCGGGGCACTTCCGGTAAAGATTTTTTCTGTGGGTGAACCAAAAACTGAAGAAGCTGCAGGGCAAAAAGCCATGGCGGTTTCCTGTGGGGTTGAAGTAACGGATTCTGTTGAGGTAGCGCTTTCTGAACTTAAAGACTTTAGGGGTGTAATAGTGGACTGTCTTTATGGAACGGGTTTTCACGGCTCTCTTAATGAAACTGCAGAAAAAATTCTTAAGGCGGCAAATGAATGCAATGCATACAGGATTGCCTGTGACATACCGAGCGGAATTGACCGTAACGGTGCGGCTGCCTGCGCCGGGCAAGGGAAGAAACTTGCTTTTTGTGCTGATGTAACAGTCACAATGGGCGCATTAAAAACTGCCCTTTTTACAGATGAAGCAAAGGATTTTTGCGGAAAAATTTCAGCTGCGGATCTTGGTATTTCTTCTGAAAAATTCAGTTCGTGTGCAGAGCCGGATGCTTTTCTTCTGGAAAATGATGAAATAAAGCTTCCTGTGCGTACAAAAAAATCTGCGCACAAAGGAGATTTTGGACATGCGGCCGTAATAATGGGCGAAAAGGCTGGGGCAGCAGTAATTGCAGGAACAGCAGCGCTTTCTTTTGGGGCAGGGCTTGTAACGGAAGTAGACAGTGGACTTTGCGGAACCTCCTTTATGATGAACCCGGAACTTATGATTTCTGATTCCATGCCGGAGCGCACTTCTGCGGTGCTTTTGGGAAGCGGGCTTGGGCGTTCAGCAAAATCGTTTGCGGTGGCTAGAAAAGTTATTGAAAAAGTCTGTGAAATGAAAAATCCTTCTGTGGTGCTGGATGCGGACTTTTTCTATTACGAAAATATTGCGGAAGTTCTGGAACGGCTTAATTCAATTCCCGGTGCTTGCGTAATCCTTACACCGCATCCAAAGGAACTGCATGAACTTTTGCGCCGCAGTTCGGTGATTGAGCCTGTCGACTCGAAGAGTGCGAAGCATATCACCGGACGTCCTAGGGATAGCGAAATCACCCTTTCCGATGTGTGTACCCACCGCTTTGAATATGCAAGGCAATTTGCCGTAAAGTTTCCGAATCTTGTGCTTGTTTCTAAGGGCGCAGATTCGTATATCTGTGCCGGTAAAAACTGCTTTATCTGCGACAGGGGAACAAATGCCCTTGCAAAAGCGGGTAGCGGCGACGTCCTTGCCGGGCTTTGTGCGGCTCTTCTTGCGCAGGGCTATTCAGCTGTCGAGGCTGCAAAAACAGCAGTCTTTGCACATGCCGAAGCCGCACGTAGTTTTGAACGCAGTTACGAATGCACACCGCTTAAACTTGCGGAGTATTTGGGACGGATGTAGGGGGAAGAGATCTAATATTTCACAATCTCCATGCGCGGTGCTGGAGCCGTGCCGAAGGCAGGATTTTGCGGAGCAAAAGACCGAGCGTTAGCGGGCGGCGGAAGTGCCGTTTGCTAAATCAGTTTCGCCCGAAAAAAGAAAAAGTGAAAAAACTTTTGCTTTTCTATTGATTAAATTTTCTGCTTGTTGTATAAAAGAGTCAACATCAAAGGCGATGTGAATTTTTCTAAAAACTTTTAGCGAAATTCACATCGCCTTTTTTTATTTTTCAATTTTTTTGGAGGATATATGACAAACGTTCCTGAATTGTTTGGAAGTATGGTTTTTAATCAGGAAACCATGAAAGAACGCCTTCCTAAAGAAACTTTTAAAGCCCTTAAAAAGACTTTGGATGAAGGTGCTCCGCTTGAAATCGAAGTTGCAAATGTTGTAGCTCATGCAATGAAAGAGTGGGCTATTGAAAGAGGTGCAACACACTTTGCTCACTGGTTCCAGCCTTTGACAGGTGTAACAGCTGAAAAACACGATTCGTTCATAAATCCTCAGGGTGACGGAACAGTAATCATGACTTTCAGCGGAAAGGAACTTGTAAAGGGTGAACCTGACGCTTCTTCTTTCCCTAACGGCGGTCACCGTGCAACATTCGAAGCACGCGGTTACACAGTTTGGGATCCAACTTCATATCCTTTTGTAAAGGAACACACACTTTGTATTCCAACAGCTTTCTGTTCTTACACAGGTGAAGCTCTTGATAAGAAAACTCCACTTCTTCGCTCTATGGAAGCTTTGGACGAACAGGCAAAACGCATCCTTAAACTTTTCGGTAAGGATGTAAAACACGTTGCTACAACTGTTGGACCAGAACAGGAATACTTTATCGTTGACCACGATTTGTGGGCACAGCGCAAAGACCTTAGAATGACAGGACGCACACTGTTTGGTGCAAAACCTTCTAAAGGTCAGGAAATGGAAGATCAGTACTTTGCTGCTTTGAATCCTCGCATTGTAAAATACATGGAAGATTTGAACGAAACATTGTGGAAGTACGGTGTTCTTTCTAAGACAGAACATAACGAAGTTGCTCCAGCTCAGCACGAAATGGCTCCAATCTTCAGTACAACAAACCTTTCTGTAGATCAGAACCAGCTTACAATGGAAGTAATGAAGAAAGTTGCTAAACGCCACGGACTTGAATGTCTTCTTCATGAAAAACCATTTGCAGGTGTAAACGGATCTGGTAAGCACAACAACTGGTCTATGAGCACAAACGAAGGTGAAAACCTTCTTGAACCTGGAAAAACACCGGAAAGCAACGCTCAGTTCCTTTTGTTCCTTACAGCAATCCTTAAGTCTGTAGATGAAAATCAGGATCTGCTCCGTGCATCTGTTGCAAGTGCCGGAAACGATCACCGTCTTGGAGCTAACGAAGCGCCTCCGGCAATTATTTCTGTATATCTTGGTGATGAACTTCACAAAGTTCTTGAATCAATCGTTGAAGGAAAAGCTTATTCAAATGATAAGAAAGGTAAGATGACAATTGGTGCTGATGTACTTCCACCAATTCCAAAGGATTCTACTGACCGTAACCGTACTTCTCCATTTGCCTTTACTGGAAACAAGTTTGAATTCCGTTCATGCGGATCAGCACTTTCAATTTCTGGTCCAAATACTGTTTTGAACTCAATTGTTGCTTATACATTGAAACAGTTTGCTGATGAACTTGAAGGTCAGAAAGATTTTGAAAAAGCCTTGAATACATTGATTGACCGTGAAGTAAAAGCTCACTGGAGAATCGTATTCAATGGTGACGGATATGATGCAAGCTGGGTAAAAGAAGCTGAAAAACGCGGTCTTTTGAACCTTAAGACTTTGCCAGATGCAATGGCTCATTACCTTGATGCAAAGAACCAGAAACTCTTTACAGAGATGGAAGTTTACACTAAGGAAGAAATGGAAAGCCATTACGAAGTTAAACTCGAAAAATACAGCCAGATTTTGAACATTGAAGTTGAAACAATGCTTGAAATGATCAACAAAGACATTCTTCCAGCTGCATACAAATACATTGCTGCAGTTTCTAAGACTGTTATTGACCTTAAGGCTGTTGTTCCAGGTGCAAAAGCCAGTGCTCAGAGTGCTCTTCTTGCAAAACTCGACGGTCTTACAGGAGAACTTGCACAGAAGGCTGAAGAACTTTCAAAAGTTCACCTTACTGCAAAGGTTGCAGGCGGTGCTATGGAAGTTGCCCGTGCATATGCTGACAAGGTTCTTCCACTCATGGCAGAAACTCGTGCAGTTGCCGATGAAATTGAACCACTTCTTGGTGAAGAATACAAACCATATCCTTGCTACGAAGATTTGCTCTATAGAGTTTAATAAGTACGCGTAGCGTACAACTTTCAGCGCAAATTAATTTGCAAACCGGCTTTACAGGGCTTGCCCTCACGGCCGGTATTTTTTTTGCCTTAGGCAAAAAAATACGCGCTTCGCGCCCCTTCCAATCCGGGCGCAGCTCATTGTGAAAGTTACAGTGGATTTTGCAGTATTTTAGTTATTCGGGGTTTCTCGCATTGTGTAGTTTTTGTCTTCATCAATAAGCTTAAGCATTATTTTTGCGTATTCCGGGTCAAACTGCGTGCCGATTCCTTTTTCTATTTCAGTGCGTACATAATTCTGCGAAAGGGTTCCGCGATAGCTTCGGTTGCTTGTCATTGCATCGTAAGCGTCGGCAACGGCAATAATACGTGCAACGTCTGGAATGTTCTTGCCGGCCAAACCTGTCGGGTAGCCTTTTCCGTCGTAGCGTTCGTGGTGGTAGAATGCACCGTCAGAAATGTGCGGTGCCTGCGTTATGTTTGCAAGAATCTGCTTGCCGATTACTGGATGAGCCTTAATAACCCTGTATTCTTCGTCAGTAAGCTTTCCCTGCTTGTTTATGATGTCGTTAGGAACACCGATTTTTCCAATGTCATGCATTAAGGCTGTAAGGTGAATGGTGCGGCATTCAGATTCAGATTTACCAGCAAGCTGAGCAATTTTAAGCGAATATTCTGCAACGCGCGTTGAATGTCCGTGTGTGTAGGAATCCTTGGCGTCGATTGCCTTTGCAAGCGCCAGGGCGGTAGCTTCCGTCATCTTTTTAAGGGCCGCAATGTTACAAGCAATTTCATTTTCCATTTGGTAGACAGATTTGGCCAGAGTTCCAAGTTCATCCCTGTTTGTTACGGAAAGAAGCCTTTTGCTCGGATTTCTGCTGTACGAGGCAAACCTGTCTGTTTCCGTAGTAATTATAAGAATAGGCTTTATAAAACGGATGTTAAAATACAGGGCAAATATAATTGTAAATGTGACTGTAAATATAAGCAGCGAAACCATCATGAATCTGGCAAAAGAACGGCGCGCATTTACAAATTCCTGAATGTTTTTCTGGGCGCCTATAACGGCCACGATTTTTCCGCTTGAATCATAAACCGGAAGCTGCGCCGTAATGTGCGAGCCGCTCCTTGTCTTGATTGTGTGGCGCACAATAGTTGCTCCTTCTTCAAAGACGCGCTTTGTAGAGGCATTGTAGTTCGGCTCATGGTAATCTTCTTCATATCCAAGAGGATAGGGCTTCCATCCCTTTACTTTGTTGATCGGATCGTAGATATAGGTAATGTGTGTATAATCCGGCGGCTCTACAACAGAAACGTATATAAGGTTCAGTTCAAATTTTTCTACAAAATCATCAAGGATATCAAATACCATTCTGTATTTGTCATCTTCCTGTTTTGTTGCAAGATATCTGGAAAAATCGTCCGGATTAAGGCATTCTCTTGCTGTGGCAGAAATTTCCCGGATTATGCTGTCGTACTGAACCTTAAAATGCTTGTTGAAGGCCCAGTAACTTGCAGAAAATACAATAGCGCAGAGAAGACAGTCTGCGACAATGATTCCGATTAGAATCTTTTTAGTAATTTTCGGGAATGCCTTATTTATCATAAATATAATGATATCACGCTTTTTAAAGAATTAAAGTTTTTTTACAATTTTTTTGTAAAAGTCTATTGCAATTTTTTTGCAAATTATATATAACAGAAAACGTCAAGGGCGACAGAGATTTGTAAAACGCAAATCTCTGTCGCTTTTTTTTATTTGTTTTTAACTTTTGTTGAAAATGATACTATGCACAAAGGCGTGCAGATGGTCTCTTTGGAATTCCGGGACTGTCTGCGCGCCTTTTTTATTCGGAGAGAAATTTTAGCGGGCGTTGCAGGCGGCGCTTGAGCCCGCTAGAAGGGGTAGGTGAAAACGAAACGGTGATTGAGCTTGTCGAAATTACCGTTTCGTTTGAACCGAGGGGGAGACTTCCCCCTTCGCAACCCTCTTATAGGAAAATTGCTGACGCAATTTATATACTGCGGGGAAGAGACGCTTCTCTAGTTAGTTTTGCTTTCGATTTTATCGAAGTAAGCAAAACTAACTTCCCCCGCCTCTTAAAATTCTCAGGAGGATTTTATGACAGAAGAAATTGCAGGTGCTATTGCTGGAGCGCTTGAATCTGCAAATGGAACTGTATTCAGTGTGTGGTTCCTGATTGGTGCTGCACTGGTTTTCTGGATGCAGGCTGGTTTTGCTATGGTAGAAGCTGGATTTACCCGTGCTAAAAACACTGGTAACATCATCATGAAAAACCTTATGGACTTCTGTATCGGAACTGTTATGTGGTTCCTGATTGGTGCATCTTTCATGTTGAGCTATACAGATCCTGCTACTGGCGAAGTTTCTAAAGGAATCTGGTCTGTTATTGGTAAGCCTGGATTTTCTGTTTTCAGTGAATATGCTTCATTTGACTTTTCTGGTTTTGTGTTCAACCTTGTTTTCTGTGCTACTACTGCAACAATCGTTTCTGGTGCAATGGCTGAACGAACAAAGTTTTCTACATACTGTCTGTATTCAGCAATTATTTCAGGATTGATTTATCCTATTGAAGCACACTGGGTATGGGGCGGCGGATTCCTTGCTCAGTGGGGATTCCACGATTATGCCGGATCAAACTGTATTCACATGGTAGGCGGTATCTGTGCTTTGATTGGTGCAAGTCTTCTTGGTGCACGTATCGGTAAGTTTGACCGCGATGCAGCTGGAAAAGTAACAAAGGTTCATGCTTTCCCAGGTTCAAACATTGCAAACGGTGCCTTGGGATGTTTTATTCTCTGGTTTGGATGGTACGGATTCAACGGCGCTGCTGCAACTGATGTTCCAACTTTAGGTTCTATTCTTTTGACAACTACAGTTGCTCCTGCTGTTGCAACAGTAACTGCCATGCTTTTTACATGGATAAAATACGGTAAGCCTGATGTTTCAATGTGTTTGAACGCATCTTTGGCTGGTCTTGTTGCAATTACAGCTCCTTGTGACGTTGCTGACTGTGCAGGTGCTGCAGTAATCGGTCTTGTTGCCGGTCTTCTTGTAATCTTTGGTGTATGGCTTTTGGACTATGTGCTTCACATTGATGACCCAGTTGGTGCTGTTGGCGTACACATGATGAACGGTATCTGGGGAACACTTGCTGTTGGTCTTTTTGCTACAGATGCAGCTCCTGGATTTGAACTTGCCGGAATTGAAAAAGGTCTTTTCTACGGCGGTGGATTTACACAGCTTTTGAAGCAGTTTGGCGGTATGGGAATTACAATCCTTTGGACTGTCGTAACAATCACAATTGTGTTTGTAATCCTGAAAAAGACAATTGGTCTTCGTGTAACTCCAGAAGAAGAAATTGTTGGTCTTGATAAGTTTGAACACGGTCTGGACACAGCATTTGCAGGATTTAATATGTCTTATACAGAAGAAGAAATTGAAGAAGCAATTGTTGCCGGCGTAAAGCTTCCTGAAGGTGCTATTCCAGTAAGTCAGGCTGTTCCGGTTACAAATGCGGCTCCAAAAGATGCTAAGTTTACAAAGATTGTAATTGTAACACGCCAGACTAAGTTTGAAGAACTTAAGATTGCATTGAACGCAATCGGTGTTACAGGAATGACTGTTGTAAACGTAATGGGCTGCGGCATGCAGAAAGGTGCAAACGAATATTACCGCGGTACTCCAGTTGAAATTAATCTTGTTCCAAAGATTAAGGTTGAAATTGTTGTTACAAAGGTTCCTGTTCGTGATGTAATCGATACTGCCAAGAAGGTTCTTTACACAGGTCATTATGGCGACGGAAAGATTTTTGTTTACGAAGTAGACAATGTCGTAAAAATCCGTACTGGTGAAGAAGGTTTTGCAGCTTTGCAGTACTAATTTGTAATAAAAGGCGGTTTGTAAGCGTCCGCCTCTTAAGCATACCTTTGCGGTTCCCGTTTTGTTCATGTAACCCCGAGCAGAACGAGAACCGCTCTTTTTTAGATTGAATGGCGAAGTTTATTTCTGCAATTTCTGTAAACATTAAAAACATCAGCATACATTCTATTTGCAAAAAAAAGACCACGAAAATCTCGTGGCCTCATAAACTCATTGTCTATTCTCTAGTTGCTTTCCGCAGCTCCTGGAAGACCGATGTCTTTGCGGTAGAAAGATCCGTCAAAGTGGATGCCTTCGATTGCGGTGTATGCGTTTTTCCATGCTTCGTCAAAAGTAGAACCAAATGCGCTGCATGCAAGTACGCGACCGCCGCTTGTTATAAGCTGATTTGAATTGTTTCTGCGGTCTTCAATTGCTCCGGCAACAAATACCTTTGCGCCTGTAGAAGAAACTTTAGCTTCGTCAATTGTAATGACTTTTCCTTTAGGATAGCTTCCCGGATATCCGCCTGAAACAACAACAGGACTTACCTGGTAACCTTTTTTCCAGCTAAACTTAAAGTTCTTAAGGCTTCCGTCTGTAATTGCTTGGCACATTTCTACAAAATCAAAATCCATCAAAGGAAGAACAGACTGAGTTTCCGGGTCACCAAGACGTACATTGTATTCAAGGAGCTTTGGTCCCTGAGCAGTAAGCATTACGCCAAAGAAAATAAATCCGCGGTAATCAAATCCTTCTCCGACAAGACCTTTTAAAGTCGGTTCAAGACATGTTTTATTGAATTCTGCCATTGTTTCGGCTGTAACGTCGTCCAAAGGACAAACTGTTCCCATTCCGCCTGTGTTCGGGCCTTTTGCGCCGTCTTCAAGTCTTTTGTGGTCACGTGCCGGCAGGAACGGAATTATGCATGCATTTTCAGGATGATCCGGATCAACATTTACGGCAGCAAGAACAGAAATTTCTACGCCTTTAAGATAATCTTCTATTACAAGCTTCTGTCCTGCTGAACCAACGCGGCCAGATTCCATAAGGTCTGTGATTGCGGCAAGGGCTTCTTCTGTAGTTTTTGCAACAACAACACCTTTTCCGGCAGCAAGACCGTCTGCTTTAATTACGATAGGTGCACCGTGCTGCTTTACATAATCTTCAGCAGATTTTTTGTCTGTAAATGTTTTGGAAGCAGCGCAGGCAACATTATATTTTGCCATGAATTCTTTAGAAAGATCTTTAGAGGCTTCAAGCTGAGCTCCGGCTTTTTTAGGTCCTACACATGGAATCCCGGCATTCCAGAATTCATCGGCAAGTCCTTCTGCAAGAGGATCTTCCGGTCCGATAACAGCCATTGTGCAGTTTTCATGTTTTGCAATCTGAACGAAAGGATTTTCTCCGTTTTTGATGTAGCTGCATTCTTTTGGCTCTACATTAACGCATTTTGATTCATTTGCAGTTCCTCCGTTTCCAGGAACGCAGATAACCTTTTCTACCTTTGAACTCTGAGCAATTTTCCAGGCAATAGTGTGCTCACGTCCACCGTTGCCGACAACAATAATATTCATGGGATGATTCTATCAAATTTATTAAAAATAATATATAAGCCCGGCGGATTAAATGATGTATTTCATGGAATAATAAAAAATTGCGTTACCTGACCAGTATTTTTTTGATTTCTTCTAGTAATATTTTTATATTTTATGGAATTTTTTAACATTTCTATTTTCATGGATATTAAAATTCTCTATATTAAACTCATAAAAAAAGTGTTGATTCAACTCTATTTTTCTTATAGTGGCCGCTTTTTTGCAGCCTTATAAATTCATTTTAAAATGACTCAATGGAGTTTTCCGGTTGGGAAAACGTGTCTTTTTGACTGTTTGCAGGGCAGTCTTTTAGTTCCGTATTTTCTGACAGGAAAAAGCATGTGTTGTTAAATTTTTTCAGTACATTGCCTCCCTGCAATGCCAGCGCCATTTTTGGTTTGCGGCTGAACGTATTTAAACGTATTTTGTGGAGTTTAAAAAAGGAAAATGAAAGCAAAACTTTTTTCTAAAATTGCAAAAGCTGCTTTGACATTTGCAGCAGCTTCTCTGGTAAGTGTTCTGGCATCATGCTCAGATGCTTCAGTTGATTACAGCAATGATTATGCAGCTATTTCTGCAATGAACGCAGGAACAGATTCTGTAGAAGCAGTTTCAGAAGTTTCTTCTGATTCAAGAAGCCTTACAATGCCTTACCTGACAGAAAATGTTCGTATTTTCTCTGATTTACAGCCAGGTTACGGTAACGCTGTATATTTTACAGGTACTTTCAGGGCTGCATATAAGTGGACAGTAGCTTTGCGCGGAACATATGCTGACGGAAAATGGTATATTGATGTTCCTAACGGCGATTTTGAATGGAAATGTCTTACAGGTGCATGGGACTGCGGTGAAACTGTAGAAGCTCCATATGCAGGACTTACATGGGAAGAAGGAAGCAACAAGATTTTTTCTGCCCTTACAGTAGATTTCAATGATGCAGCAAAAACTGCAGCTTACTACACTTTCTATGATGTATCTCCAGAAATGAAGGTTTTCGTTGATACTGCAAATAAAAAGATTTCACAGGCTTTAACTATTGATGGAACACATTTTGCCCTTGAATCAGATTTCAGCCTCTGGAATGGACTTATGAATTATGAACAGGCTAGAAAATGCGCAGAACTGTTCTGGAAGTTCTATCCATATATTTATAAGAGACTTGCAAATGACGGTTCTCCGTCTATTGTTCGTCTTAGATTTGGTATTGACGGTGTAGCTTATGCTTACAAAGACAGGGTAACTGTAAATCAGGAACATCTTGACGAATCTGGATACAGCCGCTACGATTTTGACTGTCTTACACACGAATTTACTCACATTGTACAGGGCGGTTGGGATGGAAATTACTGTCCTTCACGTACAAGACCAGACGGCTCAATTGATACATACATGATTGAACGTTTTGCAGATGTAGGCCGTTACGAATATGCATACAATAACGGTTACTTCAATGATTACGGCTGGACGCTTCATGATATAAACGGTGAATCTGCTTACTGGTCAAGCAACAGATTCTGGGTTTGGATTGACTATAAATTCTCAACAGAAAAAGTAGACATTCTTAAGCGCATGAACACAGCTGTATACAACAAGACTTTCAGCAGCGATGACTATGGAACAGACGGAAAAGCATGGGATGCTATTTTTGAAGGTACAGATGCTGCAGGAAAGACAATTACTCAGCTTTGGGATATGTATGCTGCAGATGATTTCAGTAAATGCTCTGCAAAGTCTAGAAGCTATGGTTCAAAATCACAGCTTATCAAGACTTATAACGTAAGGGAGATTGTTAAAGCCCGCTATAACTAATTGATCTGCGGCAGGCGGGTTTTTACCGTCGCAGATTCCGGAATATTTGATCAATGGCTGGATAGCCTGGTTTTAATGAAGTTCGCTTCATGACGAATCAGCTGTTCAGCTTTTTTTTTGCTTCACTGCATATTCTTTCAATGTCTTCAAATTCAATGTCGGTAATGGCTTTTTCCAGGGATTCTATAAGTTTCTGAATTTCTCCGCTTGTCTGCATGTTTTTTACAGTTTCAAACTGTTCTTCAATTACGGGAAGATCAAATTTTGTACAGGCAGGAAGGATTGCATCCAGTGCCTGCTCAAGCGCTTTTGGATCAAACGAAGCGTTTTTTTCTTTGAGGGATTCTGCAAATTCTACAATTGCCCTGAGGTCTTTAAGGTACGAGGTATAAAGCGAAATTAAGCTGGAAGTCCGCTCGTGAATTTCCTGGTTAAGGCGCTTTGCCTCTGCGGAATTTCCAGCTGCTTCTGCTTTCTGAAAATCTTTTCCTGCGCCTTCAAGGTATTCGGCTTTCTTAGAAACTTCCATGGCCCCGATTATGCGGGCGGCGCTCTTTAATGCATGAACATGAATCGTGTAATTTTTTATGTCGTCGGTTATGAGGCATTTACCAATAAGGTTTGCATTTTTTTCTATAGAAAGATAGAACGTTTTTACTGCTTTAAGGTAGTTTTCAAGTCCACCGGAATTAGAAACGGCTTCAACTAAAGAAAGCCTTTCCTTATTCCATGCAGGGAATCCGGCAGGAATTTCAACGCCGCTTTCTGTTTCTGTTCCGATTTTTTCAAGAAGGTTTACAGGAAGCCATTCCGCTATGCACGATGCAAAATCCTTTCCTTGTACAGGCTTTGCAAGAAAATCATCAAATCCTTTTGAAAGGAACATTTCTCGCGCTCCGTTTATGGCATTTGCGCTAAGGGCAACTACTATGCGGTGCCGCTTTCCTTCCGCTTCTTCTCTGCGGATTATTTCAAGCGCCTCTATTCCGTCCATGCCCGGCATCTGATGATCCATAAAGACAATGTGGTAGTCCTTCTGCTTCATCATGTCCAGTGCAGCCTGACCGCTTTCTGCAAGATCCGGAGTTATTCCAAACTTGCTTAAAAGTCCTTTTGCAACCTGAAGGTTTACGTCATTGTCATCTACAACAAGAATCTGTGCCTCCGGAGCCTTGAACATTACGGTTTCTGATTTTTCTACAAAAAGACCTGCAAATTCCGGGGAATTTAAAAGTTCAACAACAGGAATTACAGCCAGTTTTGGATTTTCCGTGCTCCTTTCTGCCTTTTCAAAAAGAGATTTATATTTTTCTGAACATTTTGTTTCATCCGTAATTTTCTGCGGAAGGTCAATGTAAAAGCAGGAGCCCTTTCCGTATTCAGAAGTAACGTTCAACGAGCCGCCCATAAGTTTTGCAAGGTTCCTGGAAATGGAAAGTCCCAGCCCGGTACCGCCCTTTGTCCGGTTCATCTTCATGTCTACCTGCTGGAAAGCTCCAAAAAGCTTGGAAAGGTCTTCTTTCTTTATGCCGATTCCGGAATCAATTACGCTTATCCTGAGTCCATCCTTGTCTTCAAATTTGCGCAGATTTTCCGTGCGGATTTTTATAAATCCCTTTTCTGTAAATTTTGAAGAGTTTCCCGCAAGATTTATAAGAATCTGCCTGATCCTCATGTCGTCGCCATAATAAAAAGCAGGAAGGTCCTCTTCAATTTCAAGGATAAGTTCCACAGGCTTGTTTGTAATGCGCACAAGGCATACGTTGCAGATGTCGTTCATCATTTTTACTAAATCGTATTCAACCGGAACAATTTCCATTTTGCCGGATTCGATTTTAGAAAAATCAAGAATGTCGTTTATAATTCCGACAAGATTTATGCCTGAAGTTCTTATTTGCCTGATTGTGTTTTTTTCGCTGTCGTTAAGGTTAAAGTCCATTGCCAGTTCGCTCATTCCGACAATTGCATTCATCGGCGTGCGGATTTCGTGGCTCATATTTGCAAGAAACTGCGATTTCTGTTGATTTTCGTATTCAGCCTGTTCCTGAAGTTTTCTGATTACTCTTGTTTTTTGAATTAGATCTTTAAGCTGCCGTGCGCGAACAAAAGAAACCGTATCCGTAATAAAGATGATAAAAACCGGGTACGGCGCATAGGTATGATGTGAAGAAAATGCCGTAAGATGAGTAAAAAGTTCAAATCCAAGGAAGAAAATAATTGAATAAAGGAAAACCAGTTTGGAATCAACATAAAATACGCAGGAAACAAGCATTATGCAGATGAAGAACATTGTAAGGTTTTCGCGGCCGCTGGAAATTGTTCCCGTAATTGCATCGCAGACAGCACAGAAAAGAATGATAAAAGCGTAAACGGCAAGCGCCGCCCTGAATATTCTGTTGCGCTGCTCAAGATTTTTCTTTGCCCAGAAGGTAAGGCCTACCATAAAAATGGACGCAGCCGCCATAACGGAATTCAGGATGCAGTATGCCCATTGAACTTTTGAATAGATTTCATTTTGAGTAATCCGGTCAAAGACAAGCAGGAAAAGCTCAAAAATGGCAATTATGCTTACGTAAAGGTATACACGGCGGCAATCAATTGCGCTGCATTCCAGATGAAATTTTTTCTTTTCTTCTGCATCTTCAAAATGAAGCTTCAATGGATTTTTCATAGGCCGTCCTTTTTTAGCGCACTTTCAATATATCCCGTATCTTTTCAAGAAGATTTTCTCTAGTTGTTGTCTTAAGGATGTACCCCTGCGGTTTTTGCATTATGGCATTTTTTATCATGTCGGAATCTGTAACGCCGGTAAGAAAAATTACAGGAATATTTTCGTTTTTCTTTTTTGTGCGGATAATTTTAAGGGTTTCAGGTCCGTTGTAGTCCGGCATTTCGTAGTCCAGAAGAATAAGATCCGGTGTTTCTTCTTCAAGAAAGTTGATTGCTGCTGAACCGCTTTTTACTACAGAAAGTCTGTAAGTATCTTTAAGCCAGTTCATCATCGTCCTTAGGGAAATTGCATCGTCGTCAACAACAAGAACGTGTTTTGGCTCAACAGCAACAGGAATCACGTTGCCGAATTCGTTTTTAGGGTCATCTTTGCCTTCAATTTCGTTTGCAATGTGCCGTATGAGGCCAAGGAATTCAACCTGATCAATAGGAGTGTAGATATACTGCTTTACGATAAGGGAACCCATTTCACAGTGCTTTACACAGTCTTCGCGGTTCCCGATAAAAATTACAGGCTTGGAACAGCCCTGCTGCCACAGTTTTTTAAGTTCGGCTTCTGATTGCGGACTTAAATCCTGTAGATAGATAAAGACTGCAGCCGTAGAAGGTTCCTTTACATAGGCAGAAATTGATTCAATGCTGAACGAAACCGGTAGCACTGTAAAAAACTTCCTTATGTAATCTGCAATAGGACAGGAGAAAAATTTTTTTTCACATACGAAAATTGAATTGACCATACAGATATTATACACATGAATTTAAAAATGAGTAAAAAATAACATTCTGAATTTAAAAAATTTAATATCTGCGCGGAATATGTCGATTCAAAATTAATGCATCTGGAAATTACATGAAAAACTTTTCAAAAATTGCGGAGGTCTTTTATGAATTTTAAGACTACGGAAAATTTAAAGAGCCATATCATCTATTTCTATGTTAATTCAAAACGCGTTTCAGAAAGCGATTTTGATTTTCAGCGGACAACAAGCCTCTTAAAAGGCATGAAAACCGAAGCAGTCCTTTCGTGGACAGAAAAATCAAGGCGCTACGTAAGTTTCGATATACTTTAAGCCCTACAATAAATCAGTCATATCTGCTAGAATAAATGTATGAATATCTGTCTTTTTTCTCAGGAAGAAATAAATCAGCCGCTAAGCGTAAATGACGAACGTGGCGAACACATAATAAAAATCCTTCATAAAAAAGAGGGTGATTCTTTTTCTGCCGGAATAATCAATGGAATGGCAGGTACTGCTTTAATCAACAGAATAGAAGATAAAAAAATATTTTTTTCATTTAAGCCGGAATCAGAAGGAAAGTCACTTTATCCGCTTAAGATGATAATCGGGTTTCCGCGACCTATTCAGCTAAAAAGGCTTCTGCGAGATATTGCCGCTCTTGGTGTATGCGAAGTTCACCTTACGGGAACAGAACTTGGTGAAAAATCTTACATGCAGTCAAATCTTGTTGAACACGGAACTGCCTATAAAATGCTTCTGGACGGAACTGTTCAGGCGGCAAGCACACATGTTCCGGAACTGTTTTTGCATAAATCTTTACCGGAATGCCTTAAAGCCGTTTCTTCAAATCCTTTAAATAATGATGAAAAAGCCGGTTCCGCTTCGGAATTAAAGCTTTGCCTGGATAATGTAAATCCAAAAGGAGCGCTTTTTACTGTACTTCAGGAACAGGCAGAAATGCCGCAGACTGTTATTGCCGCCATTGGAAGTGAGCGCGGCTGGACCGCAAAAGAACGCGCCCTTCTTGAAGGCGCCGGCTACATAAGGTGCGGCATGGGTCCGCGCGTAATGCGCACGGAAACTGCTGCAACTGTAAGCGCAAGCATAATAGGCGCGGCAATGGGGTGGCTGAACTGAACCGGTTCCGGTTGCGCGCTGTTTTTTCGGGAGGAATAATGAATTACGTCACAAAAGATTCAGACATTCAGAAATCGCTTTTGGACAGATTTATCAAGTATGTAAAAATCTGGACGGAATCCAGCAGTCAGAAAGCTGATGAAGGAATGATTCCGAGCGAGCAGAGGGAGTTTGACCTTGCAAAGCAGCTTTCTGCAGAATTAACCGTAATGGGACTTCAGAAAGTGCAGATAACAGAAAACTGCTACACCTATGCAAGCTTGTCCGCTTCAAAAGGCTGCGAAAAAGTTCCTCCATTCTGTCTTCTGGCACATATAGATACAGTAGAAGAAGTTACAGGAAAAGACGTTAAGCCTATTATTCATCCTTCCTATGACGGAACGCCGATTGACCTTCAGTGTGGAGTGCGCCACGATCCGAAAGATGATTCGGCGCTTGCCCTTGCTGCAGAAAATCAGGAAACAATAATAACCGGCGACGGAACAACTTTGCTTGGCTCTGATGATAAAGCCGGTGTTGCCGCAATAATGACCTGCCTTGAATACCTTGTAACTCATCCGGAAATCAGGCACGGAAAGATTGAAGTACTTTTTTCTCCTGATGAAGAAACCGGGCACGGAATGGACAAGGTTCCGCTTGAACTGCTTGAATCTAAATTTGCATATACGGTAGACGGCGGACATGCCGGTGAACTTGAAACAGAATGTTTCAATGCTTATTCTGCAGAAATTGTGTTTACCGGAAAATCCTGCCATACGGGAAGTGCCCGCCAGGGTGGAATGATTAATTCCATGAATATTGCATCAGAATTCATTCTATCATTGCCGGCAAGGGAGCGCCCGGAAACAACAGAAAATTACGAAGGATTTTATGCAGTAATGGGAATTAACGGTTCCATTGAAGAAACTCGTGTTTCCATGATTTTAAGGGATTTTTCTTCAGAAAAGATGAAGGAACGTATCCAGACTGTAAAAACTCTTGCAGAATCTGCTGCCATTACTTTTGGCGGAAAAGCCGAAGTTGCTGTAAAGGAACAGTATAAAAACATGAAGCCTGCTCTGGACCGGCATCCTGAAGTTGTTGGATTTCTTGAGGATTCTTACAGGGCTGCCGGCGTTGAACCGGAATCTGTTCCGATCCGCGGCGGCACAGACGGTTCACGGCTTACGGAAATGGGTATTCCTTGTCCGAACATTTTTACCGGCGGACATAACTTTCATGGCCGCTATGAATGGGTTAGTCTGGATCAGATGAGCCTTGCCGCAGATGTTTTGATAAACTTGGCGCAGAAAATCACCGAACATAAAACAGAGTAGGAAATAAAATGCACGAATATTTAATAGAAGGTGGTTTTCCTATTAAGGGAACTATTACAGCCTGTGGAAATAAAAATGCGGCTCTGCCATGTATAGCGGCTGCATTGCTTACAGAAGAGCCGGTAACTCTTCATAACGTTCCGGATATTGAAGATACAGCCGTAATGCTGAATATTTTGCAGTCGTTTGGCGCAAAGGCAACTAATCTTGGCGGAAACAGCTGGAAGATTGAAGCGAAGGATATTGAATCATGCTGCATACCGGCAGAACTTTCAAAGAAAATCCGCGCCTCAATTCTTTTTGCAGGCCCGATGGTAGCCCGCCTTGGAAAGGCAGAAATGCTTCCTCCTGGTGGAGACGTAATCGGACGCCGTCGTCTTGACACCCACTTTCTGGCCCTGACACAGCTTGGCGCCCAGGTAAAGATTAACGGTCACTTTGTATTTACAGCAAACAAACTTATTGGAACAGACATCTTCCTGGACGAATGTTCCGTAACCGCTACAGAAAATGCCCTTATGGCGGCTGTTCTTGCAGAAGGTCACACGACAATTACAAATGCTGCAAGTGAACCCCATATACAGGATTTGTGCAATATGCTCAATCTTATGGGTGCTAAAATTACTGGGATCGGTTCAAACATTCTTTATATTGACGGCGTCAAAAAACTTCACGGCTGCGAATTCAGGATCGGGCCAGACTTTATGGAAATTGGTTCGTACATCGGGCTGGCTGCTGCAACACACGGAAGCGTAACAATCAAGGGAATCGGAAATCTTGATATGCGTCCGCTGAAAGTGGGTTTCGCAAAGCTCGGTATTTCATGGATTGCAGAAGAAGACTCGATTACTGTTTCTTCCGTTCAGGAAATGAAGACAAATGCTGATGTTGGAACAAAAATTCCTAAAATTGATGATGCTCCGTGGCCGGGATTCCCGCCGGATTTGACTTCAATTATGACTGTAGTTGCAACTCAGGTAGAAGGAACCGTGCTTATTTTTGAAAAAATGTTTGAAAGCCGCATGTTCTTTGTAGACAAGCTTATAAACATGGGTGCGCAGATTACTCTCTGCGATCCGCACCGTGCTGTTGTATGCGGTCCGTCTGTACTTCATGGCGACCGTCTTGTTTCTCCTGATGTACGCGCCGGCATGGCAATGGTAATTGCCGCAATGGTAGCTCACGGAGAAAGCCGCATAAGCAATGTATATCAGATTGAGCGCGGCTACGAAAAGCTTGTTGAACGCCTTCAGTCTTTGGGCGCACACATTAAGCGCGTAGAAATTGATGAATAAAACACGGTCATTGAGCTTGTCGAAATGATCAGCACAAAAAAAATGGAGGTTCTTAAACCTCCATTTTTTTTCTATTCTAGAACTTAGCAGTTCTTAAACGTACTCTTTCTATATCTTCACATGCCTATAATCGAAGAACCGTTAAAAAACAAGCCGAAAGGGTTGTTTTAGGTTCAACGAAAGAACGGCACTGAGGACGATTCATCGTCCGAACATGATAAACTAAAATTTAGCAGTTCTAAGTCTTACGCGTTCTATATCTTCACAGAACAACTCACGAAGGTCGTTTAATCCAAGTGCCATCAAAGCCATGCGGTCAATACCGATACCCCATGCAAGAACAGGCGCATCAATTCCCATAGCCTTTGTAACTTCCGGACGGAAGATACCCGAACCGCCAAGTTCAAACCATCCAAGAACCGGATGCTTGATATGAACTTCTACAGACGGTTCTGTAAACGGGAAGTAACCCGGAACATATTTAACTTCTGTAGCGCCTGCAATTTCTGTTGCAAACATCTTAAGGAAGCCGAGCAAAGTGCGGAGGTTAGCTTCTTCACCAATTACAATACCTTCTGTCTGGTAGAAGTCAGAAAGGTGAGTTGCATCAACCTTGTCGTAGCGGAAACAACGGGCAATACCAAAATATTTTCCCGGCACTTCTGCTTTATGAAGCTGGTGAGCAGAAAGAACAGTTCCCTGAGAACGAAGGATAAGGCGACGTGTAAATTCGCGGTCGAATGAATAGTTCCATCCGCGGCTTCCAGAATCTCCACCGTTTTCGTGTACGCGGGCAATGTTGCTCAAATATGGTTCTTCAATTGATTTTGCGTGTGTAGGATTCTTGATGCGGTAAACATCGTGAATGTCGCGAGCCGCATGGAACTGAGGCATGAACAAAGCGTCTCCGTTCCAGAATTCTGTTTCTACAAGCGGACCGTCAAATTCCTGGAAACCAAGAGAACAAAGCTTGTCTTTTACAGATTCAAGGAACTGAACATAAGGATTTGTGCGTCCAGGAATAATGCGTGCCGGCTGAAGGGAAATGTTATAGCCACGGAATGTGCCTTTTTTCCATTCTCCGCTTGCGAGCATTTTAGAAGTTATTTCACCAATTTCGTTACCAGTTACGCCGGCTTTCTGCAGTGCTTCCTTTACGGCTGCACAGTCTGCAGTAAGCTGGTTAGTAACTGTTTCGCGTTCAATCATTTTAAATGGACTGTCTGTTGCGCCGCGTTTTTTTGCAAGCGTAGCAATAACATCCTGTTCTTCTTTAGAAAGACTTGCATTGTCAAGAAGACCGTTTTCTGCAGAGGCAGCTTTCTTCAAAAGCTGTACAGTTACAGAAATTCTTGCAGGAATTTCAGCACCAGTATACGAAACCTTTTTTTCTTCGTTCATCTTAAGAACGCCTTCTTTTACCAAAGGTCCGTAAGCACTTCCGACTGCGCTGTTGTCAATTTTAAGGGCAGCAGCAATTTCTGGAAGTGCCCTTGCAGTTCCGTCTTTAAGCAGGTTGATTATACGTTCTTCAACGGTTCCAGATTCTGCAAGAGCACGGCCCATATCTGTAAATTCAAAATATGTGTGCGGTGTCCTGCTGACTTCCTTAAGAAGTCCCTTACCGTTAAGCCAAGAGAAGGCCTGATTTGCATGACCTTCCTTATAATCCAACTCCTTGATCAGTTTTTCAGATGTAAGTAAATCCTTATCTGAATACTTAAGAAGCACCTTTACTTCAAGCGGGTGCAAGTTTTTAATGATGTTTGAAATGTCCATTTTTATGTAAACCTATATTTTTTTAGCGGCTGAATTTAACATGAGAGCTATATTCGGCCCACCTCATTCCACGTGAATCCTTGTAGTATCTTTCTCTATCCTTTTCCATGTATTTGTAGTGGTAGTACTTGTTTTCCTTCTGGAAATCTTCAAGACAACCAAGAACGGTATTCATGGCTTTACCGTTATCATATGTATTATACAGAGTAGTATAATAAATACGAACTTCATCTACCATAGGAACATACTTGATTACTACTTTTCCAGTCTTATCATCCTTATCAAGGTGCTGATTTTCTGGAGTATATTCCTTAACTGACAGATCTACTTTTACTTCATCTTCCGGAAGGGCAGAAACCTGTGACTGAGCAAAGGCTCCTCCTAGGGCAACAAAAATAGAAAAAATTACAGCAACTATTCTTTTCATAAAATCCTCCTAGTATAACAAGCCTTTTAAAAAGCTGAATACTTTACTATTCTAGTCGATTCTAGGAAAAAATCAAGTTCGACTATGTATTGTCCTTCAGTAATTCCTATTTTTGGCTCTTTATATATGATAACTTTACCGAAAATTTCTTTCGGCTTGTTCTTTTCTAAAGGACGATAGTGAGCCCTTACTGCTGACTTAAGAGCCTCTTTGGAAGCTTCTGTAATTCCGTCAAAGCCCAGCTTTATGCTTGCCTTGCCGTAACCCTTTATTTTTTGCGTTGCAAGCGACTGCCACTGCCTGTAGGTCCATATCTGTCCTTCTGTGCGCTTAAACGAAGCCCAGCAGTGTAGTTTGTTGTCCTGAATCCACGGAGATTCATAATGAATCTTTCCGTCTGCAGCGGATATTGCCTTTATAGGGGTAATTTCAAAGTATTCCTTTACGTTCCTTAATCTATCATAAGGAGTGTATGTAAAATTCCAGCCGTAAACCATTCCTTCTATAAGAAACGGTGCAACCTGTTTTATTCTGTTTATAGGGTAGTCCCACTGTCCGCTGGTAAGGTCCTGCGCTTCCTTTAGGCCCGGATATGCGTCCAGTTCTGCCCATGTATGAATTCTTATGTTTTCTGTATAGTCAGGAACCTGCGCAAAAAGACCGGCACTTCCTGCAATAAAGATGAGAAATACTACTGCTGATTGAAATATGCGTTTTTCCATACTGTAAGCGGATTTATCCCCATGCGGATTATAAAGTAAATGAATGCGGCTGCAAACCCAAAAAGATGAGCGTAATGCGCCGTGTTTCCGTCGCGCCCTGAAATCTGGCTTATAAGTTCAATGAATGCATAGATTATTACAAGCAGCGGCGACGGAACCGGTATAAGTCCCCATACAAAAATCTTTGCTCTCGGAAAAATTACTGCATATGCAAACATAACAGCAAAAATTGCTCCGCTTGCGCCCATAAGAAAAACGCGGTAAGAACCGGTAAGCATAAAATATCCCAGGGAACAAAGTCCGCTTTCTACTCCGCACAAAAAGTAGATTAAAAGAAATTCCCTGGAGCCTATTGCACGTTCAACAGTCATTCCAAAAAAGAAAAGACCGATCATGTTGGAAAGAATGTGGCCCAAATTTCCGTGAACGAACATGTAGGTAAAAGCCTGCCAGTACATGTGTCTGTCCAAAAATAAAACGGGATTTAAGGAAAGGTATAATTTTCCGTTTTCAAAAAGATTCAATATAAAGAAAAGAACAAAATTAATTCCTATAAGGTAAAGGCTTGCGGAAAAATAGGTATAGGTAAACGGTTTTCTTATGGGGTTAGTCATATGCGCCTAGTTTTCTTCGCCGTTATCTGTTACTAAAGACGGATGGGCATATGTAACGCGGTTTCTGCCGTTGTGCTTTGACATGTAAAGTCCCTGGTCTGCCTGATTTACCAGTTTCTTAGGATTCATTACAGGGGTATTTACCGGATCAAATACTGCAATTCCGCCGGAAATAGTAACCTTCAAAATCTGACCATTGTACACAAAATTATTTTTTTCTATGCTCGACCTGATTCTGTCGGCAATCATAACGGCTTCATCTTTGTCTGTTGCATAAAGGAGGACAGTAAATTCTTCTCCGCCGTAACGGCTTGCAAGGTCATCGCTCCTGAGGCAGTGCCTTAAAATTCCGGCAACTTCCTTAAGTACAAAGTCTCCGCATTCGTGACCGTATGTGTCGTTGAATTTCTTAAAGAAGTCAATGTCGAACATAAGGACGGCAATAGACTTGTCTTCTATCATTGCAAGATTAATTTTTTCTGCAAGTGCATTGAAGAAATAATATTTAAGCTTAAGCTGCGTCATCATGTCTGTAGAAGAGCGTTCAATCATTGTTGCATTGTTGATTGCAATAGCAGCAAGCGATGCGATGTCAGAAATAAGTTTCTTTTCGTAATCTGTGTATTCAGAACTTGAATCAGGATCTAAAGAAAGTCTTTCTCCAAGGTAAAGGATTCCGTTAATCTGCTTTTTCTGAATGAGCGGAATGATAAGGGTTGGCTGGAGCGACTTAAAAAGTTCTGCGGCACCTGTTTCTGGGCATTTTTCAAGCAGTGTTTCAAGCGTCATAGGAACTTTTTCTTCCGAAAGAACTTTGATTACAGGGTCAGAAGATGGAATTATGCATTTTTTCTTAATGTCGTAATTCAGGTCATCCTGCTGCATTTCCAGTGTAAAATTTTCTGAATTTATAAGGTCCAGTACAAAGATTCCTGCGTTTGTTACGTGCATCTGTGCCATGCAGGAAAAAGAGATTGATTCCATCAGTTTTGAAGTTTCTATGGTTTCGCAGAATGAACGGGAAATGTCAAACAGCTGTTCAAGATCGTAGATCCTTTTTTCGTAGTCAGCTATTATGTCTTTCTGCTTTTTCCTTTGTGCTTTTGCCATAGTCGTATTCCTGCATTTATGCTGATATAATTGCATAATTCTTCATTATTTCAAAAAACAGCTCCCATTTTGGAAACTGCTTTTCCAGCGTGTCCGTGTTATCCTTGTTTCTGGAAGAAAACATAAGGACTTTCAGGTTTGAAATTAATTCACTTGTTGGTTTTTTTGAATCCTGAATAAGCCCTTCAACATGTTTTGCCAGCTTATTTAAACTATTTATTTCTCGGCTTATAAGCTGATTTGCTTGAGAGTTTATATTTGTTACGGTCATTTCCAGCTTCTTAAAGAATTCCGGATCGTTGTGTCCGTCCTTAATGTAGCCGTCAATTATTGCTGAATCGTTAGGTTTTCCGGAGTTGAAAGAATCTTCAAAAGCCTGAAGGTTTTCTACAGATTCCAGGGCTGCATAGACGTCGGCAGCAAATTCTGTCTTGTACTGGGAATTGTTAAAAAATCCTTCGATGACAATATTGTTCAGAAGATTTCTTACCGGTTCCGTAAGGAAAATTGCCAGAAAGGTTTTAAGAATCTGCATAGGCATAATCCATGTAAATGTAAGCTGTGCATTCTTAAGGAGTTTTTCGTTTGTGTAGCTGTTGTAACCTTTAAGTTCAAGAAGTCCTGTTGGACCAAAAAGATTGTGAAGTTCGTCATTAATCTTTTCGTCCTTCATTTCGCTCTTTATGCGCTGTTCGTCTGTCTTAAACTTAATCTGGAGCATTTCCAGAAAGTGCTTGCGCGCAGAATCTTCGTAGCGGCCTGTACGAGGGGAATAATTCATGTCGCCGCGTGCATATTGTATAAGAAGCTTAAGGCGGTCAGCAGTAAGTATGTGATTAAGGATGTATGCTGTCTTCCTTAAATTTTCTGCAATATTTTTCTGCATGTCATCAATGTCAGAATCTCCGTGAAGAAGTGTCATCAGCGCCTTTATTGCGTTAAGCGTTGTGTTTGTAATGTTCAGCCCAGACGAAACGTAATAAAGGTCTTCCAAAATGTTCGCAATCCGTTCAACCGGAATTTCCATGAATGACGGCTTATACTGAAGGTCAGCAGAAAGAAAATTTGAATCAAAAAGCTGAAGGATGGTCATGAAGTTGAATTTTGTAAGGTCTGTCAACTGATGAAGGTTGTTCAGCTCCTTGTCAATTTTTCTGAAAGTATCAGAGCCCAGCTCGTGGGCAATTTTTTCAAGGGAACGATGCTGGTGATCAAAAATCTGGGAAGTGGTCATTGCAGTGTTTTCAAGCTGGTGTTTCCTTCCCTCGTAAGAAAGTGAGTCCACGATTTTCTGATTTTCCGGCGAGAATCCTGTAATTACAAGCTGGGATTCAAACCTGCGGTTGCGCGGAATGTCCGGTCCGCCGACAGTTGAATAGAGAATGTCGTTTATAGGTTTTGTATTTATATAGAGGATTCTTATTGCTTCTGCAAAGTTCGGAAGGAGCTTTCCGCTCTTGAATATTACAGGCTCGGAAGCCGAAAGTTCTTTGTCCAGTTTTTTCAGCTGAATCTTTTTCTGGACTTCTGGAGACTTTTTGTTAAATATCAGTTCGAGGAATTCTGTAATACTCTGAAATAAACTCATGGTAAAAGTTTAATAGTTTTATAAATATGCGTCAAATATTTTATGGTAATCTTCAATATTATTAGCATGAATTGTCTGCGCCCGGAGCCCTGCACCGCCTTCTATGCCTTTTGAATAGGCGCAGAAGCGTTTTCGCATTTCCATGCAGGCATGAGCTTCGTTTGTATCTTTTGCAAGCATTTCAAGTTCATTGAACGCAGTCCTGATTCTAACCCCGACCGGAATCTCGTCGTACGCACCTCGCTGTAAAAGCTGGATTGTCTTGGTAAAGATGAACGGGTTTCCCATTGCTCCCCGCGCAAACATTACGCCGTCACAGCCAGTTTCTTCCAGCATTTTCTTTGCGTCTTCCGGCTTAAAAAGGTCTCCGGAACCGAATACTGGAATCCTGCCGGCTGTAAGTTCTTTAAGCTCCTTAAGCTTTGTCCAGTCAGAAAAACCTTCGTATCCCTGCGCTTTTGTGCGGGGATGCATTGTGATTGCATCTGCGCCGTTTTCAAGGGCTGCAAGGGCAGCTTCCTTCCATGTTATTGTTTTTGCATCCCAACCGGAACGGATTTTTACTGTTACGGCGCATCGTCCTGCAGCTGCATCTTTTACAGCTTTAAGGATTTTGCCGAGGCGTTCAGGATCGCGGGTAAGTGCAGAACCGGCCCCTGTCTTTATGATTTTTGGAACCGGGCATCCACAGTTAATGTCTATTACTTCGCAGTTTGTCTTTGAAATTACAATTTCGGCAGCCTTTGCCATTACGTCTTCTTCACCGCCGAAAATCTGTACGGAGTACGCCTTTTCGTTAGGGGCGCGCGCCATAAGTTCTTCGGTTTTCCAGTTTCCGCGCACAAGGGCTTCTGCGCTTACCATTTCTGTATAGGTGAACGAGGCGCCCTGATTTACACAGATAGAACGGAATGACCTGTCGCTGTAGCCGGCAACAGGTGCAAGAAAGAGGTTTCCGCTAAGCTCTAAGGAGCCGATTTTTACAGGATGATACAGCATTATGCTTCCGGCAGCTTGAAAATCTTGCAGCTGTTTTTCCAGAGCTGTTCGCTCAGCTGTTCCAAATCCATTTCAAGCATTTCTGCAAGGAATTTTGCTGTAGATGTAAGGTATGCCGGCATAGTGCGCTTGCCGCGGAATTCGGCAGGAACCATGAACGGGCTTTCTGTTTCAATAAGGATTCTGTCCAGCGGAATGTTCATTACTGTTTCGTGCAGGTTGCGCGCATTGCGGTAAGTAAGGTTTCCGGCGAACGAGAAATATACGTTCATATCAAGGCATTTTTTTGCATATTCGGCATCTTCTGAATAGCAGTGGAAAATGGCGCCGGAATCCGGCATTCTGTCAGAGAGAACGTCAAAAATATCTTTTCCGGCATCCCTGTTATGGATGATTACCGGCAGGTTGTGCTTCTGTGCAAGTTCAAGCTGAGTGATAAAAAGCTCAATCTGAGACCTTTTGTCACCGAACTGCTTGTAGTAGTCGAGTCCTGTTTCACCAACGGCAACAACATTTGGATTTGAAAGGTATCGTTCAATTCTTCCAATATAATCGTCACCCGGATTAGTAACTTCTGAAGGTGCTACACCTACAGCGTGATAAATTCCGGAAATTGCCTTAAGGTTAGGGTAGTTTTTTTCAAAGTCAATAAGGCTGTTGCTTATGCTTACAATGCGTGTTACTCCAGCCTGCTTAGCCTGCTGAATTACGCGTAATTGTTCTATAGGATCATCGTATATAAGCCCGATGTGAGCATGAGTATCAAAAAATTGCATTGCTTATCTTCCAAAAGTGTATAGTGTAGGCTGGAAAGCCCAAAAAAACGGTGCTGATAAAGCACGTCCCTACCGATAAAGATAATATAGGATTTTGTAGTTGTCAACCTTGAACTGCTTTGCTTAAGTGAAATGAAATTTACAATTGAACGCAGGTTTGACACGCTTTTGTTCAGTATGTTATACTGCAAAATAGTTTTAAGAACATTCTTTGTGAAGGAAAATTTTAAAGGAATAGAGAATTGGCAAAGACTCAGAGATACAAAAAAATCGAAAAGAAAATTGCTTCAAATGTTCATAACGGTTTTATTTCTTTTTTAAAGGCAACTGGTGCTTTTTTTGCACGACTTTTTAAATTATTCGACAGTAAGCTTACAATTATGATTGTTCCTCATTCTCAGAGTAAGGTAATAAACTTCCAGACAAACGTTTTTGCTCTTTGCCTTGGAATTGTCCTTATGGCAGGAATTGTTTCATCGTTCTTTTATTTCAACCGGCGCGCTGTAATTTCAAGTGCAGAAATTTCAAGCCTTATGAATAAGAACCGCGAAACACTTGCAAGTCTTGATGAACTCCGTGATGAAAATACAAATCTCTTGCAGGCTGCAAAACGCTTCCAGACATCACTTTCGCAGAGCCTTGCACTTTTAGGACTTGACCGCAGTAGCAACGTTTCTCAGGCTTCCGTAAATAACGGAGATCTTTCTTCTTTGTTCAGTTCAAGGGATTCAGTAAGCGGTTCTGTACGCGAAAGTTCCGATATCCGTTCACTTACAACATATCTTGAAGAAGCTGTTCAGCCTATAGAACAGATCGGTAAAATGCTTGATAACCAGAGTTCGCTCTTCCGCGAAATTCCTAACATCTGGCCTGTAAACAATCCTAATGTACATATTTCGCAGCAGTTCGGACCTACAATCCATGCCATTACAGGTCAGTGGTACATTCACAAGGGAATTGACTTTTCTACATGGCGCAGTGGTGACCCTATTATGGCTACTGCAAACGGTCAGGTTGTAACTGTTGGATATGACTCAAGCTTTGGTAATCACGTAATTATCCGTCACAAGCACGGTATGTATACACGATACGCTCATATGAGCGTAATCAAGGTAAAGAAAGGTGAATTTGTAAATCAGGGACAGGTAATCGGAAATATCGGTAACACTGGTGTTACAACAGGACCTCACCTTCATTATGAAGTTCACATCGGATCTGACGTAGTTGACCCGGGAAAATACATCAACGTAAAATTATCTAAGTAAAAGTAAAAATATGGCATTCAGAGCAGACGATATTTCAATCAATACTCTTGTAGGAAACGGTTCTTTTATTCAGGGGAATTTAAAGGTAAACGGTTTTATTCGTATTGACGGAGATATCGATGGTGACATTGAAACAGACGGCGCTGTAATTATAAGTGAACGCGCAAGGCTCCGTGGAAACCTGACTGCAAAATCTGCAATAATCGGCGGTATAGTGCTCGGTAATATTTCTGCACGCGAAGGGGTAAAACTCCTTTCATCGTCTGCTGTAATCGGAAATATAATCACACGCAAAGTACAGATGGAAGATAAGGTTATTTTCCACGGCTACTGCATTTCCCTGGATGACGAACAGAAATTTGAAGAGCAGTCTAGAAAATTCCTTCAGGCAAAAGCAATCAGGGATAAGGCTGTCCTTTCATGAATGTAGATCCGTTAAGTTCATCTCTGTATTTTTCAGCAGTCGCAAATGCTTCAAGGGAAGCCCAGAAAAATCAGGATAAAAATAAGGTCGAAAAAACACGCAGAACAAGTTTTTCTTCAATGGTCGACAAGACAAAGGAAATGGCAGAACTTGCAGATGCGGGACTTCCCATAGAGATTGCTGGGCTTAGCGTAGAAGATGCGGTGGTTTATCTTAAGGATGCCGTTGATTCAGCTGCAGACAGGCTTAATGATGATTTAAGTGCAGAAAGTTTTGCCGGATTCAGAAAGGCTGTCAGTCATTTTTTGAAATACCTGCAGAAAAACAATTACGAAGTTACAAAAATAAAGAGATTTGGAAAGCGGACTGTAAAAGGTGTTTTTTTTGAAGAAACCCGGCCGCGTGATCCGTATTTTCAGGTTCATGTAATAGATACAAAACTTGATGAACTTGCCGCAATGCTGCTTCAGAATCATGCAGATAAGATTACCATGATGGGCAAAGTTGACGAAATTAAAGGTTTGTTAGTGAATTTTTTAGCAGTATAGGCTATAATTTGAGGTAATTATGAGTGATATATTTGAAAGCGATATAGACAGTGAAAATATAAATCTTTCAGCGCTGGAAGACAGCGAAGCCGGAGTTTCTTCAGAGGAATTTGTTTATGACGGTCCGCTGTATAATCTTAAGCTGGCTTATTCGTGTGAATCAGTGTATGCAAAGAACGATAAGAATATAGATGTACGCGTCGGTGAATCTGTAATAATCCAGACACGCTACGGACGGGATATGACTAAGGTTATGGGAATTTCCAAGAAGCCTGTAGGAATCAAGCCGTCTGATGTTGTTGTAATTGAACGCCGTGCAAACAAAGAAGACTACGAAAAAGCAAAGGAATATGCAGAAAAAGAAAAGGAAGCAAGCCGTATCTTTAAGGAAAAGGTTGCTTTCCATAAGCTTGACATGAAGCTTATTACAGTTCATTTCCTTATTGATGAACCGAAGGCCTTGTTCTTCTTCAGTTCTGATAACCGCGTAGACTTCCGAGAACTTGTAAAAGATCTTGTAAGCGTGTTTAAGATGCGCATTGAACTCCGTCAGATTGGTGTACGTGACGAATCAAGGATTGTAGGCGGTCTTGGTGTATGCGGAAGGCCTTTCTGCTGTCATTCTGTAAGCGACAAGCTTCGCCCTGTTTCCATAAAAATGGCAAAGGATCAGAATCTTTCTCTGAATTCACTTAAAATAAGCGGACAGTGCGGCCGTCTTTTGTGCTGCCTTTCATATGAATTTGACTGGTACAACGAAGCCCGCAAAAAGCTCCCGAACGAAGGCGTTCATATTTATTATGACGGAACTAACTTTAAGATTACAGAAGTAAATCCGATTACATCAATGGTAAAAATGCTCAGTGATGACGGACGCATGCTTGAAGTTAATGCTAAGCGCTTTGTTCGGGAAAATAATAAGTGGAAGATTGACTAGGCTGATTTGATTTTTGCCGTCAGCTTAAGATGCATACAATTTCTTCTGATTCAGAAGAGAATGCGGTCTTTTTAAAATCACTGTAAAATTCAACTTTATTAAATCCTGATTTTTTTGCGAACTCCTCTATTTCCTCTTTTGTAAGGTGATAGACGGGTTCATTTTCCAGTATTGGAATCTGCCTGTTCTGAGCACATTCTATTGTCTGGCTGATAGCAGAAACTTTTCCGTTTTCTACGCTGAGAGCGGTTTTAAGGCTTGCCCTTGGCGATAATTTTTTAAGCGGTTCAAAAGAGTTTTCTGCAAAATTATTGTAATTGTACAGCTGAAGCACAAGAATTCCGTCATCAGAAAGGAGATGGCGGCAGTCTGCAAAGAACTGTACCATAAGTTCCTTTGAGCGTATAAACGAAATTCTGTTGTTTATGCAGAAGATTACGTTGTAAAAGCCTTTTCCTAAAAAACGGGCCATTTCCAGTACAGACATTTTGAAAAATCGTATGGAAAGAAGCTGGGTTCTGCGCTTAAGGTTTGCGGAGTCCAGTAAGGGCTGCGAAGTTTCGATTCCGGTTACATCCAGTCCGGATTTTGCAAGGTGCAGTGCAAGGGAGCCTGATCCGGCGGCTATCTGTAGCAGTTTTGGCGGAAAACTATAGTTTTTGCCAAGTTCCTTAAAGAAACTGCATATTTCTGTTTCTGCCGGGTAAAACTCATCAAAATATTCAACAAGATTCTGAAAAAATTCCATAATATAAATTGTAAAACGGAATTTAAAAAAAGCAATTTGAAACTTTGTAAAATGTTAAAAAAAAGAAACATATTAGTTATAAAAAAAGCCTGATTGATTATCAGGCTTTTAAGTGCTAGTCGATTGACTGAAGATCTGTTATGGAATCTGCGCTGTCCCGTTTTCTTGTTGCAGATGTAAACAGCTTGTTCAGAAGTTCCATGCAGTTTTCCATCATGATTTCGTAGAGTTTTGGGGTAAGCAGCTGTTTGTTTACGGCATCCAGTCCGCTCTGCCCGGATTTAGTCTGGAATGCAAATACAAACAGGACTCCGGTTTCTACCTGACGGGTCATGTAAAGAACTGCATCAGAGCGGAACCTTAAACCGTGGATTGTAAATGCTATGTCAGGGACCTTTTCGTAGTCGGCAAGTTCAAGCTGGCCTTCCGGGATTACAAACGAAAAATGCGAAATGCTTATGTCTGTAAGCCTGTTCTGGATTGATCCCTGTCCTTCGGCATTAAACTGGAATGAACAGTTTGTAGAACATACTGCACGAACGTTCTTTCGGCGCCCCATGGCCTGGTTTGCATAAAGAACCTGTTCAATAATCTGAAAGTTGCTTCGCTTTTGGTATTCAAGCTGAATACAGCCGCACTGGATTCCCAGATTGTACAGGTACTGGCGTTCCAGAGCCTGTCGTTCAGAAAGCGACTGGCGTTTTGCGTAAAGAACACCAAAAAGTGCTGTCGGATATTTTTCCTGCATTCCCTTAATTAGATGCGGCCAGGAAGTTCCCTGAATAGGGGCATCAATATTAAAGAACAGGATGGAGTCCTTAAATACAGAAAGAATGATGTCTACTTTAACTTCGATAGGGAGAAAAATATCTGTATCGATGAAATAGCATTCGTATCCGAGTGTAAGGTACTCTTCCAGATAAGATTGAGGAAATAATGTTCTGTCCGGTGCAATGAAAAATGTCTTGCGGCCTTTTATAATCTCTTCTACCAAGTTACTCATAGTCTGTCCTGATACAAAAACGCAGTAAAGCATTAAGTACCTTTTAACATTATACATCATTTTTTTAAAAAGATAGAAAAAAAGATAGAAAATAACTGTGAAAAAAATGCTTCCAGTCGCGAAGAGGAATGAAAAGAAGTCTTATTTTGGCAATGCAATAAAAAAAATGCGCGAAGGAGAAAAATGTTTTTCAAAAACACTCTGTTGTGTTGCCGCGGGAGCGGCAACGTATATAGTTCCGGGGACACAACAGCGTGTAGCCCGCTAGCGGGCGGTTTTGAAAAACATTTTTCGACTGTGAGCAATTTTTTTTAATAGCGTTACCAACCTTTTTCAAAACACTATGTAAAACTAAAGTTTTGCCCTTTACACTGTTTTTGGTTTTCAGATAGAATCTCATTTACTATGGAATTTACACAAGAATCAATCGACGCTTTAGTTGTTAACGAAGTTGAAATCATGAAAAAAATTGCTGAAGAGCTTCAGATACGCGTTCAGCAGGTTAGTGCAGTAATAAGTCTGGTAGAAGAAGGATGTACAATTCCTTTTATCAGTCGTTACCGCAAGGAAAAGCATGACAATTTGAACGAAGTTCAGGTTCGCGATACAGACCACCTGTTCAAAACATATAAAAATCTGGAAGAACGCCGTCTTGAAATAGTAAAGGGGATTTTTAAGCAGGGAAAACTTACGGAATCTCTTTACAATGCATGTATGACTGCTACAACACTTACAGAACTTGAAGACCTTTGGGCTCCATTCAAGAAAAAGAAGAAGACCCGCGGTATGATTGCGGCAGAAAAAGGTCTTGAAGGACTTGCAGACGCAATGCTCGTTATGTCTGATTCAGAAATTGAAAAAGAAGCAGAAAAATACATTAAGACAGACAATGAAGATTCTGCCCTTAATGTGGAAACTGCTGCTGACGCACTTGACGGTGCAAAGGATATTCTTGCAGAACGCGTAAGCCAGGACACAAACAACCGTTCTGCCGTTCATGATCTTTACATGAGTGAAGGAAACATTAAGACAAAAGGTATTGTTCCGGACGGACAGACAGAAGAACAGGCTGCAAAGATGTCTACATATCAGATGTACTGGGATTATACAGAACCTTTGAATCAGATTAAACCTCACCGCATTCTTGCAATTAACCGCGCAGAACGGGAAGGTGCTCTTGATGTAACAATCGATGTTGACGTAGACAGCGCTGTAGATATGCTTACACGTCGCACTGTTGTAAACAATAAATATCATAAAGATGCAATTGAAGATGGTGTTGTACGCCTTCTTTCTCCTGCTGTTGTACGCGAAATCCGCAGTGACGAAACAGATGAAGCTGATGAACACGGAATCGGTATCTTCAGTGAAAACTTAAAGAACCTTCTTATGACTCAACCAATTAAGGGAAGCCGCGTACTTGGAATTGACCCTGGTATTCGTACTGGTACAAAATGTGCTGCATTGGATGAAACCGGAAAGTACCTTGGCTACTTTAAGATTTTCCAGGTGCAGGATCCTCAGGACGCTTACAAGCAGCTTAATGACGCAATTGATAAGTATGACATTCAGGTTGTTGCAGTTGGTAACGGAACCGGAAGCCAGGAAGTTCAGGAAGTTGTTTCTAAGGTTATTAGCGAAAATTATGCAGACGCAGATGTTAAATACACTGTAGTAGATGAATCTGGTGCTTCTGTTTATTCTGCAAGTGAAGTTGCAACAAAAGAATTCCCAGAACTTGATCTTACAATCCGTGGTGCAATCAGTATGGGCCGCCGTTTGCAGGATCCTTTGGCAGAACTTGTAAAGATTGATCCTAAGGCAATTGGTGTAGGTCTTTACCAGCATGACGTAAACCAGAAAAAACTTGGTGAAACTTTGGACGAAGTTGTAGGTTCGGTTGTAAACCAGGTTGGTGTAAACCTTAATACAGCTAGTTACATGCTTTTGAGCTACGTTTCTGGTATTACAATGGCTACTGCTAAAAAAATCACAGAATACCGCGATGCAAACGGAAAGATTCTTAGCCGTGAAGACTTGAAAAAAGTTCCTGGTCTTGGACCAAAGGCTTTTGAACAGTGTGCGGGATTCCTTAAGATTGCAGAAAGTGCTGATCCTCTGGATAACACATGGGTTCACCCAGAAAATTATGATGTAGCGCGCGAAGTTCTGCCTGTTGTAAAAGCCGGCGGAAAGATTGATAACGCTCAGCGCAAGGCTCTTTGCGAAAAATATAATATTGGTGAAACAACTCTAAACGATATTATAGAAGAATTACAGAAACCAAACCGCGACCCTCGTGATGGATACCCAGCTCCAATCATGCAGAAAGGTGTTGTTCAGTTTGAAGACCTTAAAGAGGGCATGAAGGTAACTGGTAAAATCAAAAACGTTGTAGACTTTGGTGCCTTTGTAGATATTGGTCTTCATGAAACAGCTCTTATCCACGTAAGTGAACTTAGCGATAACTTTGTAACTGACCCTATGGAAGTTGTAAAAGTTGGCGATATTTTTGAGTTCACAATCATTGGTTTGGATAAAGACCGCAAGCGCATTAGCCTTAGTCTTAAGAGTGACGCTGCAAGTCGCATTGGTCAGAGCGTTGCAAGCCGTGCTTCTGCTTCGTCTGAAGGAACTTCTTCTGGAACTGCAAGAAAGGTTGTGGTTGTAAGGAAGGGTTCTGGAAACGCTAGTGGTTTCGACAAGCTCAATCACCGCGACGGGGCTAACCGACGCGACGGTGCTAACCAATTTGCTGGAGCAGGTCGTGAACGCAGCGGCCGTAACTATGGCAGTGACGACGGAATGAGCTACAATCCGTTTGCGGCATTGCTTAAATAAAACGTCTTCCGTAATTATTGAATAATCTGCGCCCGAAAAAGATCCTGAAAAAAAATTAATTTCAGGGTCTTTTTTTTATTGATTTCTGAGTTTTTTGGGGTATACTACGAACACTATGAAAAAAATGAGAGATTTTTTACTTTTTGCATCGGTTTTTCTGGCATTTTCATGCTCTAATGATTTTGGCATTCCGGAAAAAATCTATGTAAAGACAAACGCGCAGTATAATTACTCAATCGGGAACTTTACCCAGGATCTGGCAGAATACCTTTCTGTAGATACTTTGAAGGACAATATTACTTCTTCGGGTACAAATATGAAATTTTACGATTATAACCCGGGGGCAAGGTCTTCTGTTCAGCAGTATTTGTTAGACATGCCGGTTTCTGAAATTCCTATTGATTTTGGAAGCTATCTTGAAAATATGGATTTTACGGAAAGCCTTAAGAATATGAGTTTTGACCAGAAGATTACGGTGCCTGATATTTCGATAGGTACGCTGGGAACTCAGAAAATTGATTTGCCGGATATTAACGGAAAAATCAGGAGTGCGGCTTCTATAAGCGGCGGTACGGTTCCGTTTCCGGGGTCGGGAACGATTCCTAGTGCATCGGTTCCGGTTTCGATTTCTAATCCTAGTTTCAGTAAGATAAGTTTTTCCGGCGGAAGCCTTAGGGTTACGGTTGCGGCGTCTGGAAGCGTTCCTTCGGGAATGACTGCCAATGTTAAGTTGAGTCTGCCAAAGGCGAATGGCGGAACAAGTTCGGGTACGATTGTGGTTAAGGGACCGAATTCTGCGTATGCAGATATTCCGCTTTCCGGGGTTGAACTGTCTTCCAGTTTTAATATTACAGTTTCAGGCTCGACTTCAGGCGGGTCTAGTGTTTACAGTTATTCGCTTGCATTCAGTTTTACAGAAGATATGAAGGTTCAGAAAATTACGGGCCTTACAATGGATTTGGGAAGCGACGGAAATATTGCTATTGATAAGTCGATCGAAGTTACTGCACAGGACACCTTTGTTGAATGTTCTATAGATACAGGTCATCTTTCCATTAAATCGCTACTTCCGGACGGCTGGGAAAATGTTGGAATAACTTCTTCTGTGGCTTTTAGAGGCGGACTTACTGCTTCTGACAGTCAGATTGCGGCGGGTACAGCGGACGGAAAATCTTACATTATTAACCGCTACATGGATTTAGCCGGAAAGACTTATAAAAAGGGAAACATTAGGGTTACTGGTAATGTAGGATTTACGCTGAATAATGCTACTCTTGTTCTGGAAAATCTTTCCAGCATTGATTTGAATATTGACTGTTCTATTTCCAAGATGAGTACTGTTACGGTTGACCTTGCTTCCATGAAGGACAGCCTGCTTCTTAGTACTACGGAATTACTGCCGGCTTCCATGAAGGACAGCCTTCAGTATATTACGCTTACGGAGTCAGGTTTTACGGCTGACTATGAAAACGGGCTTCCTGATGGCAATGACATTACGGTTTCAGTGTATTCGGATTTTATAGGGCTTGGTTCGCAGATTTCGCCAAAAACTGGCGTAATGGAAGCGGCTAAGAGCGGAAGTCTTGATTTTAAGACAACCTCGGAAACAACAATAGATCCTTCTGTAAAAACTGCTGTTGATTTTTCTGTAAGGCTTGTTCTGCCGGGTTCAACTGACGAGCATCCTTATTATGCGGTTCTGAGTAATATTGAGGTTGGAAAATCATATAGGCTTAAGGTTGATGTAACTCCTGTATTTGACTGGAAAGAAGTCGGCCTTAATGCATCATATCTGGGTTCTTCTAATGCACTTACAGACAGCATTGATACGGGATTTAACATCAGTTCTATTTTTGCGGAACTGACAAAAGTCTTGCAGGATGATTCTATTATTCAGAAAATACAGTTCTGCGAGGTTCCGGTTTATATGTATGCGGAAGCTCCTGGTCTAGATGTATTTGAAAACCTAAAATTTAAGGGGTCTATGACGGCTACGGTTGGTTCTGGAACTCCAGTTACTCTTATGGATGGTACTTCTGGTTCGGGAATTGCTCCTGTAAAAGAGTCGATTGTACTGGAAAAGAATTCAAATGATGTTGTTATTTCTGATCTGGAAAACGTACCGTACAGTTTTAAGACTGATCTTAAGGATCTTGTAAATTCTAATTCTGTTTCCAGCGGTACGGCAGATTCCCTTGTAATTGACTATAACTTTGAAATTGATACAGGAAAATCTGGTGTAATTGCGATTAAGAAGGATGATTTTGACAAAATTACTGGCAGTTCAACTTCCATCAAGCTTAGTGCAAGAATTGCGCTCGTCCTGAACATTGAGTTTACGGATGACATTTCTCTTGATGTAATGAAGTTGGGTGGTTTTGCAGACAGAACAGACCTTTTTGAGCGTGACGGCCCGACAGATACATCGGATTACGACAAATATATTGATATCATTCAGAAAATGCTTGTCATTTATTCTGTAAATAATAATCTTCTCAGGTATCAGGATCATCTGACTGCGGGAACCATTTCTTTTGTAAGCACAAGTCCTGCAATTGACAAGACTATGTATCTTTCTTCGGGTTCATTTGAATTTGAAACTGAAGAATTTCGTCAGATTCTTAAAGTAAGTAACTTTATGCCGACAATTATGCTTAATGCTCCAAAAGGAAAGGTTTTTGTTCCTAGAAATGCAAGCATCGGCATGAACGCTGCTGTAAGAATTTATGCGAGCGGAAAAGTTAGTGTATGGGAAGCTTAGATATGAAGAATATATTTTTACTTACAGTGATTCTGTTGTTTGTTTTGGGAGACTCTGCTATGTTTGCAAAGCCTAAGAAGAAGGCAAAAACGCCGGATTCCGGGGCTCCTGTAGAATATGAAGAAAATGCTGAATTTAATGAGGCGGATTTTGAGCTGGGAGAGGCGCTGAAGCAGACTGAAGGAATAGCACCTGCGGATTTTGCGGAAAATAATGGGGTTGCGGGTGCGGTTGGGGTAAGTGCTGCCGGAACTGGTGCAGACGCTGCGGATGCTGGAAGTGCTTCTGTAGCAATGGAAAATGCCGGACAGACTGAGAATGGTCAGGAACAGCCTGCGCTTTCTGAAGAAGCCTCTGGCCTTGATTCTGAAACAGCAGCTAGTGAGGCAGAAAATCCGGATGATATAGACAATGTAGGCAATCCTGAGGACTACCTTTGCGAAGATTACGGCGATTTTTTGAACAGCGGAAAGGGTAACAGGAATCTTCTTAATATTGCCCACAGATATTTTCAGCTTGGGTTTAAGGCAGAGGCCGGAGTTTCCAACAACTTTTTCAATATAAAGGATTTTCTTAAAAAAGAACTTGAAATAGACCTGCAGGAAATTGGCAAGGATATGCCGGATTCCGGCTGGGGATTTGACGTTCTGGGAAATTCAGAGCTATATGTAGGTTTTGCACTTCCTAATAACTTGATATTTAATATAAGCACTGGTGTAGAAGCTTCTGGAAAGGCTGTTGTTTCCAAGGAACTTTTTGATTATATAGGAGACGGATTTAAGCTTTATGAACCGCTGAGTATAGGAGGAGACGTTTCTTTTGATTCCTTTGCCTATGCAGAAGTTGACGTAGGTTTTGACCTTTTTGGATTCCATGTCTGCGTTACACCGGCATTTATTCGTCCTTTAATTCATGTTGAAACAGAAGAAGGAAATATTTCTTATTATAACCCTTCTGACGGAAGCGTTTCGGTTTCTGCAATTGCAAAACTGAAATACTATGGATTTACTGATCTTGAGCCTATTCTGGAAGATGGTGATTTTTCAGAAATTTCTTCGGATGCATGGCTTGGCTGGGGATTTGATTTGGGGCTTTCTGTAGAACATAGGATTTTTAATACGCTTCAGGGAGGCGCCTATATCCGAATTCCTTGTGTGCCTGGACATTTAACATATTCTGCAGATGTAGTTTCATCATACAATTTATATCTGCCTGGATTTAAGGAAATGATAAACGGCGATTATGATGATCCGGAGTATCAGGAATTTGAAAAGTCTTATGGTACGGAAGGAAAATATTTGAGCCGACCGTTTAGGACAGGGCTTCAGTTTGCATGGCGTCCGTTCGGAAGATGGTGTACGTTTGGAGCTGCCGGTGGTTATGCCGGAAAATACATGTTCACAGAACAGTATAAAGGCTATTTTGAATATGATCTTTCCTGCGAAGCAAGATTTTTCCATATGATTGGCGGTTGGGTAAAGACTCAGTATCTTAATGAACTGTTCAAGCACGAAGCCGGTCTTATCCTGAACTTCCGCGTATGCGAACTGAATCTTGGTGTTTCTTTGCAGGGTGCCGACTTTGTGAACAGCTTTAAGGGCTCCGGAGCCGGCGCATTCGTTAATTTAGCGATTGGTTTTTAGTAAGTGAATATTAAGTTTCATATTTCTGCAATTTAGATAAATGATTAAAACGTAATATAAATATTTTATTTTTACAAATTCTAACTTTTTGTCATTTTTAATAGATAAAAATTCTCTTTTAGTGTATACTTCTACCAATATTTTGATTTGAAGGAAATATTGGTATGTTTAAGATTCTTGAAAAACGCAAGCTTTGCGGTGCTTCCGCAACTTGGTACATGAAGGTTGAGGCTCCAGAAATTGCCAGAAACCGTAAAGCCGGACAGTTCATTATTTTGCAGGTAGATGCAGAATTTGGCGAAAGAATCCCGCTTACAATCGCAGATGCTAATGCCGAAGAAGGCTGGATTGCACTTGCATTCCAGGCTGTTGGTGCTACAACAATGAAATTAGCAGAAATGAACGAAGGCGACGAGCTTGCTGCCTTGCTTGGACCACTTGGAAATCCTTCTGTAATTGAAAAGAAAGACGGTCCTGTAGTTGTAGTTGGTGGTGGTTTTGGTGTTGCTCCTTGCTATCCAATCGTACAGGCTCACAAAGCAATTGGTAATAAAGTAATCGTAGTAATTGCTGCCCGCACAAAGGATCTTTTGATTTACGTTGATGAAATGAAGGCTATTGCCGATGAAGTTATAATCATGACAGATGACGGTTCTGCAGGTCGTCAGGGTGTTTCTACAGTTCCTCTTAAGGAAATGTGCGAAAGCCAGACTCCTCCGGCAGAAGTTATCGCAATCGGACCTCCAATCATGATGAAGTTCTGTGCTTTAACAACTAAGCCTTACAATGTTCCAACAACAGTTTCTTTGAACACAATCATGATTGACGGAACTGGTATGTGTGGTGGTTGTCGTGTTGCAATCGGCGGCGAAACAAAGTTCGTTTGTGTAGACGGTCCAGAATTCGACGCTCACCAGGTAGACTGGGACAACATGATGATGCGTATGAAGAGCTTCAAGACAGTAGAAGAAGCCCACAAATGCCGCATGCAGGCTGCAGCAGACGCTTTGAAAAAATAGTTTAGGTTTTGAGTTTTTTGGGAAAGCATAAAAGGCGGAACGCGAAGGAAGAAGCCGGAATCGGATTCTGACTGGGAGTGCAGCCGATTTTCAGGTGACCTAAACTCAAAAATTTGGTGGTTTCGACAGGCTCAACCACCATCTGTGACAATTGAGAAACAGATTGCGCTGATTGAGCTTGTCGAAATCGAGCAAAGAAGGATTTAGTATGGCACATAAGACTATTGAAGAATTAGATAAAATCGCCAAAGACGAACTTGCAAAACTCTCTGGCAAAGAACTTACAAATAAAGACCGCATGGCTATTCCTCAGATGGAAATGCCTAGCCGTGAACCAAAAGAACGCGCTCGCCAGATGGCAGAAGTTGCTCTTGGTTATACAGAAGATCAGGCTGTTTGCGAAGCTCAGCGCTGTCTTCAGTGTAAAAACATGCCTTGTATCAACGGATGTCCTGTTGGAGTAAAAATCCCTGAATTCATCGCAAAAATTGCAAACCGCGATTTCAAGGGCGCTGTAGATAAAATTAAGGAAACTTCACTTCTTCCTGCAATCTGTGGTCGTGTTTGTCCACAGGAAAAACAGTGTCAGGGCCAGTGTACAGTTGGTAAAGTTTATAAATCTGCAGAAAAGGCTGTTTCAATCGGTCGTTTGGAACGCTTTGTTGCTGACTGGGAACGCGAAAACAACAAGGTTACAATGCCAACAATCGCTCCAAAAACTGGAAAGAAAGTTGCTGTAATCGGTGCAGGTCCTGCAGGTCTTACAGTTGCTGCTGACTGTGCTCGTGCAGGTCACGAAGTTACTGTATTTGAAGCATTCCACAAAGCCGGCGGCGTTATGATGTACGGTATTCCAGAATTCCGTCTTCCAAAGGCAATCGTTCAGAACGAAATCGACAACCTCAAAAAAATGGGCGTTACATTCGAAATGAACTTCCTTGTTGGCCGTACAGATACTTTGGATCAGCTTCTTGAAGAAAAAGGATTCGATGCTGCATTCGTTGGAACTGGTGCAGGTCTTCCAAAATTCATGCGCATTCCAGGTGAAAACCTTATCGGTGTATTCAGTGCAAACGAATATCTTACACGTGCAAACCTCATGAAGGGTTACGATAAAGAACATGCTGCAACTCCAATCTACGAAGCAAAGCATGTAGTAGTTTGTGGTGCCGGAAACGTTGCTATGGACGCTGCCCGCATGGCTTTCCGTCTTGGTGCAGAACAGGTAGACATTGTTTACCGCCGTACACGTGCAGAAATGCCTGCTCGTCTTGAAGAAATTGCTCACGCAGAAGAAGAAGGCGTAAACTTCCGCTTCCTTGAAAATCCAGTTGAAGTTCTTGGAACAGAAGACGGACACGTTCGCGGTGTTAAAGTTCTTTCTTACGAACTTGGTGAACCAGATGCTTCTGGCCGCCGCTCACCTGTTGCAATTCCAGGCAGCGAACACGAAATCGAATGTGACGCAATGATCGTTGCCCTCGGAAACGGTTCAAACCCACTTCTTGTAAAGACAACACCAGGTCTTAACCAGGATGCCAAAGGTCACATCACCGTAGACGAAAAACAGGCTACAAGCAAAACAAAAGTTTGGGCCGGTGGAGACATCGTTCTCGGTGCCGCAACTGTAATCCTAGCGATGGGCGAAGGACGCAAAGCAGCTGCAGGTATCAACGAATACCTTGCAAAATAAGTTTGAATGTCGAGTTTTTAGATTTCAGATAAGTTTGCGGAATTATTTCTGCAATTTTTGTAAAAGTACAAAACTCGACATTTAATCTTTTAAAATCCCGCTTATATCTTATCTTTAATCCTTTTTTTTCCGATAAATATAATATGTCAAATGAAAATAAGAATTTAAAAGCAAACAGCGGTCTTTATGTTGCAGTTTTTTTTCTGTGTGTTGTACTTATAATCATGCTTTTTTTTGTAAAGAAAGATACACTCCTTTCAAATCTTAAAAAGACAAACTTTTTTGAACGTGTCGGAGTTTCTACTCCGGAATTTGTGCAGAAGCATGAAGAAAAAGAAGTTCCTGCCCCTGCTGCAGAAGAAGAATATGAGTTTGACCTTATGGGTGAAACAACAAAAATAACTCAGATTAAGCCGGCGGAAAGTTCTCCGGCTGATAAAAATAATGAAATCTCTGTTGAATCTGATAATCCTGTTGACCGTGAAATAATGCAGGCTGTAAAAAATGCAGAATTTGTTAAGACAAACGGCTATGAAAATGAACGCGCAGTAACTGTTAATACGCAGGACGGCGGAGTTCAGAAACCTGTTTCCGTTCCTTCAACAAGAAATACAAATCTCTGTTTTGTAACAATTGATTCTGACGGAAAAGTAAACAGAAAAATCATTGTACGTGCCCTGCCAAAATCTGATTCACCGCTTACAGATGCAATTAAGGCTCTTATTGCAGGACCTTTGCCGGGAGAACCAAACTGCATGAATCTTATTCCTTCCGGAACAAGGCTTATTGGTGCTTCTGTAAAAAACGGAGTTGCAACATTAAATTTTAATGAAAATTTTGAATTCAATTCATACGGAATAGAAGGCTGCATGGCCCAGCTTATGCAGATTGTCTATACTGCAACAGAATTTTCTACAGTAAAGAGCGTTCAGTTCCTTGTGGAAGGCGAAAAGAAAGATTACCTTGGAACAGAAGGACAGTGGATTGGAAGTCCGTTGTCTAGGGCAAGTTTCTAAAGTTGAATTCCCGGTAGTATTGCAGAAGGTTTTTCCTTACCAGCCTTTGAATTATGGCTGTCCAAAAGCATGTTGTCAAAACTCTTCTGCAGCATTTTTGTAGATGAAAGTTCCTTGTTGGAAGATGCTGAATACCCGAGAGAGCAGGTAAGAGGCTCAACCCTGTTTTTAGAAAAAGCGCTGCATTCCCGCCTTATTGTACGGAATAAATCTTCAACTTCATCCTGATTTTTAGCAGAAATAATGAATGCAAAAAGTGAACCGCTTATGCGGAAAACATTTTTCTCAATGTTGCTCTGAATATTGTGTTTAATAATTGAATTTTTCAGGATATTTGCAAAATTGACTACATAAAAGTCAGTTTTTTTAAGGCCGAGATTTTCATTAAGCTGTTCCAGTCTGTTGATTCTGGCACAGATTACAATCAGAGGTTCCTTAAGGGAGTGGTTCTGATTAAGGTAAAAATGGTCAAAGGCAGTTCTTTTTTTGCAGCCGGTAAGTTCGTCAGAATGTGCGGCATGATCAAGATGCTTTAAGTGTTCAGAATAAATGTCAATCTTTGTAAAAAGAAGGTAGTAGCCTATTTTCTTTTTTGTGAAAGAATATAAATCAGATTTTTTGCAGTAAAAAAGGTTCTTGTCCTGAATTCCCGAAAGATAGAAAGAATTTTCAGAAGAAATTGTTCCCAGTGTAGAAAATTTATCCTCCGGGAAAATAGTTGTAAAGGTTGATTTTTCTGATGGATTTACGCCGTATTTTTTAAAAAAGTTGTTTGCGCTCTGATTTGCGTCAATGTAAGTGTCCTTGTCCGAAAAAATTATAATCGGAAATTCCATTGAATCATAAAGGTTTTCTGTAACAAGACGCATTGCATATTCGCTTTTATGAAAATATACAATAAAGAAAGTTACAGTTGAAAATATAAAGAACGATGTTGTGTTAATATATTCTGGAAAAATCAGATAAAGGTTTGTAAAGAAGTTTTCAATAATGAATTTGTAAAAATTCGTTATGAAGAAATAAACTGCGGCCAGAAGATATGTAATGCTTACCGTTTTGTTTGAGTTTTTTCTTTTCAAAGTAAAGATAAGTGGAAGAATTGCCGCGGATACAATAACGATGTAGCAGATAGCGCTGTGAAAATAATAGTATGTAGTTTTTGGAAAATTATATCCCGGATATGGAGTTAAAAGCAGTTTTTCCGGTGTAATAAGAAACAGGTGATATGTAGAAAAAATTTCAAGAATGCAGTTCAGGAAAAAAGTTATTGCCGGAAAAATAAAGATATACCTTAAATTCTTTGTTTTTGCAGGACTTGTGAGGAATATCTTGATTGTAAAGGCAATAAACGAACAGACTGCAATTTCTGCACAGATGTAAATTGCGGTCTGGATAAGAAGGATGCTTTCTACGTTATTCAAAAAACTCTGTATTTCATCAAATATGGACCAGAATCCCAGTGAAAATTCTCCGATTCCGCAGTAGCGGCCGGCAGAATTTTTAGGGCAGGTATGCATAAAGAGAATACCGTAAACAAAACAGAATATTGCAATTACTAATTTAAAGAATATTGATTTACTTTCAAACATTTTATCTCTCTTCGTATATGCGGCGCCAATGCGACATTATTTGAGCCCGTTCTGCTTCATTATTCTGTTAAAATATGAACGGTTCTTTTCGTAAACGCTGTTGAATACTGTAAGCGTAAGAAAATCGTAGCCAGAGTCAGTTTTTCTGGCAGATTTGAAGTTTCGGCTTACATTTTTTGTTGACGGCTGGTAAAAAATACCGGATATGGAAATGTTTCCGTCTTTTTCCGTGCATTCCGTGCGCGTCCAGTCAAGGTAGCTGTCTCCCGTGCTTAGCATGAACTGGCGGATAAAGAAATCAACTGGGGCGTTTGGAATTGTTCCTGCTGTTATAAGAGCTGCATCGCCCAGTATGAAAACGTTTTCCATGGACTGAGTCCAGTTTGAATCAAGGTAATATGTTTTTCCGCTTTCTGTAGAAAAAGTCAGTTCTTTTGCCTTTTTATTTTTTGGCATTGCGTGCCGGTTGTCTTCAGTGCTTTCCGGAAAGCCCTTGAACTGCTCAAATGACTTGTCTTTGCCGGAAGTAAGCTGTCCGCATGTTACGACAAAGAATTCCGGGCTAGATTCGTCTGTAAAAACTGATTTTATATTAAAAAGCGGAACAACGCCGTCGTATTCAACTGTAACAAATCCGCCGAACTGGCCGAAGTGTTCGCTGTTCCGTACAATGCGCTTTTTTTCAGAAAGGGACCCCAGCTTGATTCTTCGTGCGCTAAGTTCGTAAAGCATGTCGTGCAGATAGTTTACAAATTCTGCTTCTTCCGGTGTAAACCCGGACATTATTTTTTCTCCGGTCAGTTCAAGGTGATCGGCTTTAGGGTCAACCGTAAAATAAATTTCAACATCTGTTTCCGGCTTTTTCTGATTTTTATCTGCCGGAGCGTAATATCTTGCCGCAAAAGTTTTTTCATCAAACATCAGAATTCCAAAATAGGATTTGCGGGTAAAAGTCTTGTCTTCGTAATAAACGTACTGGCCTGGAAGTTCCTGAATATATGAAGAAAATCCCGGCATTGCGTAAAGTGTAACTGTAAGGAATAAAGCTGTAATGGAAGATATTATTTTTTTCATGATTATAAAAAGTGGATGAAAATCCGCGTATAAAAGATTTTCAGGAATCACCGCTGTTTTGGTGCGGCGATTCCTGAATGAAGGTTTCTATGCATTCAATGCCTTAAGTTCTGCTTTTACAACAGCTTCGATTTCGCCGGCTGCCTTTTCTGCTGGAACAAGTTTAGCTTCTGCTTCCTTGCGGAGCTTGATTTCTACGTTTGGAAGGTTCTTTTCGCCAACTACAACGCGTACAGGAATACCGATAAGGTCAAAATCCTTGAACTTAACGCCAGGACGTTCGTTTCTGTCGTCAAGAAGAACTTCTACTCCGCTGGCTGTAAGATCGTTGTAAAGCTTGTCTGCAACTTCCTGCATCTGTCCTTCGTATTTAACCGGAACAATTACAACCTGGAATGGAGCTGTAGTCATCGGCCAGATGATTCCGTTTTCGTCGTGGTGTGCTTCAATAATGCTTGCGAGCGTGCGGTCAACGCCGATTCCGTAACAACCCATGATTGGAGTTGCAGTCTTTCCGTTTACGTCGAGCATTGTTACGTTCATTGATTTTGTATATTTGTCGCCAAGTTTAAAGATGTGGCCAAGTTCGTTTCCTTTCTTTGTGTAGAAAGTTCCGCCACAGTCAGGGCACTTGTCACCAGGTTTTACAGTGCGTACATCAGCTGTCATAAATGCTGTAAAGTCGCGGCCTGGTTCTACGTGTTTAAGGTGGAAGCCTTCTTTACCGGCTCCTGCAAAACAGTCGTGCATTTCTGCTGTTGAATCGTCCATGATTACAGGAATTTTGATTCCAACAGGTCCTACAAAGCCATGTGGTGCTCCTGAAAGGCGAAGAACATCATCTGCTTCTGCAAGTTCCGCACCGCTTGCCTTAAGAACTGCGGCAAGTTTTGTTTCGTTTACGTCTAAATCTCCGCGGATAAGAACGCAGAAATATGCTTCAGGGTAGTAAGTCTGTTTTCCTTCTGTAACAGTTTTTTCGTTTTTGTAAAATTCTGTTTTAGAAAGGTCGATTCCTACGTTGTAAGCTTTGTAAATAAGTGCCTTAAGGAAGCGCTGTGGAGTTGTCTTGAAGAATTTTTCCATATCTTCAATGCTGAAAACGCCTGGAGTTGCAACTTCTTCATAAGGAAGGTCGGTTTTTGCCTGTGGCTTTCCGTTGTCATCAAGAGGAGTTTCCTTTTTGCAGGCTGCCTTTTCTACGTTTGCAGCGTATTTGCAGTCAGGACAGAGAATGAGTGTGTCGTCGCCAACTTCTGATTCAACCATGAATTCTTCTGAGCCGGAACCGCCCATTGCACCTGTGTCGGCCTTTACGCTGATTGTGTTAAGTCCAAGGCGCTTGAAGATTCTGCGGTATGCTTCTGCAGCGTTGTTGTATGAGTTGTCCAGGTCTGTCTGGTCTTTATCAAAGGAATATGCGTCCATCATTGTAAATTCGCGGCCACGCATAACGCCGTAACGCGGACGGATTTCGTCGCGGTATTTTGTGTTAATCTGATACAGAGTAACCGGCAACTGCTTGTAAGAAGAGAGTCCTTCGCGAACAACAGCTGTTACAGATTCTTCTGCGGTAGGGGAAACAACCATGTCCTGACCGGCACGGTTCTGCGGTGTAAGCATTTCTCCGTTCATTTTGTCCCAACGGCCGCTTTCCTTCCAGATTTCTGCCGGCTGGATTACAGTTGCCTTAAGTTCCATCATTCCGGCGTTATCAAGTTCTTCCCGGATGATGTTTTCAAGTTTTTTGAATGAACGGTAGCCGATTGGCATGTAAGTATAAAGTCCGTTTCCAAGTTTGCGGATCATACCGCTTCGCATCATAAGCTGATGGCTTGCAATAACTGCGTCATTTGGCGCTTCTCTCAAAGTCGAAATAATAAATTTTGAAGCTTTCATAATTGTTCCTATTTTATCTTTTTTTTACAGTCTCTTCTAGCGCAATTCATTTTTTAGATGAAGTGCTTGATGCCGTGGTGTTCAATACACTTTGTCTTTACGGCTACAATATAGCTTCCGAACATTGCAGTAAGTACGTCAAATGCTGCTGCAAATGAGCAGATTATCGGAGCTGCCGGCTTAAGCAGCAGGAAGCCTGTTTCAAAACTTCGGCTGTAAAGCGTACAGAG
>Ga0310695_10000312_pt1 | contig 129928 bp, 98 predicted proteins | sample RumenRJG_04DNA_FD_203882 | JGI IMG/M metagenome (GOLD analysis project Ga0310695, IMG submission 203882) | Bovine rumen microbial communities from Lethbridge, Alberta, Canada - RJG_04 (v2) (version 2) | ecosystem: Host-associated > Mammals > Digestive system > Stomach > Rumen | place: Canada...
CATCAGATGATGCGTGTGTCCATTATAAGGCTGTGATGTCCAAAACGCCGGATTCTTGATTCCAGCTACGCTGGAACCGTGATTTCCAGAACGCCGGATTCATGATGCTCGGAGCCCGGAATACTCACGAAGGGCAGAAACGGCCGGTATCGGATATTGAGCTTAACGCCTTGGCTAATATTCTGAAGGTATCTGTGGACTGGCTTTTGGGTCGTGAATAAAGCATTCGATTACTACAAATTCGATAGCAAATAATCAATACCCTGCGATTCTCTTCTTCTATGATAGAGAATCGCAGGGTATTATGTTAGATTTGGTAGCCAGATTTTCTGTTTTATTTCTCTTTTGTGCTACTTGGATCTCGAAGGAACTCTGTAATCTCCGACGGATAAAATGACCTCGCTAAAGCTCTATTGCATATTTCTTTGAAGTCTTCTTTTCTTTCAGGGGCCGAGAATAAACTAAGCGTCTTTTTCAACCACGGAAGATATGGTTGATCAAAATGGTCAATTGCTTTTAGGACGGTTTTCTTCAGCCCTGGTAAATATGGCTCTGAAAGCTTTGAAAAGACTCTGGATAATTCATGCCACGCATGCTGTTCTTTAGAAGTAAAAGCAATGCTCCATTCGATTATTTCCCATATTTCATCTGATGGTTTAGAAATGAATCGAATATTCTTATACACGGCATTTGCTAACACTTCATCCGCACGTCCTCGAAGGTGATTACAAACTCTGCAAAGCAATTCTTCTGGAGGCTCACATTGTTCTCCATTCTTTTCCATCAAGATGCTGAAGATCAAGTAATTATAGTGAGATGGATGCATCAAATCTATCAGCCCTACATAATCGTTCCATCCGATTTGATTAAACGCATATGCGGATGTGACATACTGGATAACACGCTCTGGAGTATTTCTTGTCTTGTCACCGTCGCCAAGGTTTTCAATCGTCTTTTTGAAGATATCCAGTCTTCCAACAACTTCAGTGAGGCTCTTGATAATATAGTGCGTTCCGCTGCAAGCTGATAATACAGTGAACGGGATAAGATTGTCCTCCCCCAGCATAATAGAATCCAAGTTTTTCTCACACCAATCTTGGTCGAGGTAATAAAGAGATTGGATTTTTAGACAGAGAGAAAGCCTCAGCCATATTGATGGATTGCCGTAGATTCTCTCAGCAAAGTATTTTTCCCCTTTCGAAACAATAGGCTCATTTTCTTTAAACTCGCAGAGCAGATCAATAATCAGATCATAAAAGACGCTTTCATTCTCATTGATAATCGCTGTAATAACATCATAATCATCCTGCAACTTTGCGTGATTAGTCCATAGCAATCTGGTATTATTATCTAAGCAAAACTCAACTAACTCTTCAGTCCTCCACTTACATCTCTGCACATTTTCAAGAATTCGAATGTAATTGGATAAGCAAATTTCGCGATTTTCTGATGGTTCCTCTGCACATAACAAGCTATACAATTGTTTAATTAGGTTCCACAAGGAATCACTTGTCAGTTTTTCAAATTCGCTATACGTACTTAACGCACTAGTAAAATCCGTTATTTCCGCGAAACTGCATTGTGCAATGCTGTCAATTACCTCGCAAAGGCTGTCTTTTTCTATAAGCTTTTCTATTAGCTCATTATAAACTTCTACGCGGCCCCAGCGTGACCAAATATCTGGGTCGTTTGTGAGTTTCTCCTTAACTACAGACAATATTGCTTCGCCGCTCAGATCTATTAGTTCATTCTCAGAGAAATGTGTTTTCTTTTCAACATTTGAAAACGCAAAGCTCCTTTTCGCATGTTCTCGCGGGTGGATTTCATGATGAAAAGGATAAAGACGCCGCTGTTCTAACTGCTCATGAAACAAAGAATAATGATGTTCCAATAGTTCCAGAAACTGAATGGCATAGGAGTTGATATACTCCGCGATTCGTGCCCTGTTTTCTTCTGTATCTGCAAATCCCTTTTGATTAAACCCAAATGTGGCCTCTTCAATCCATCCTGATAGTATTATCTGACCGGATTCGCTGATCTCATTCTTTTTTTCTATACTTTTTTCAAGATAATAATACAAATCCGCTCTTGTACACGTATAGCACAGTGGATTATTCTTAAATCCTTTGAAAAAGGAATCGGCTAATAAAAACTTTGTAGCAATGTAAAAAGTGAATTGAATCTGGAGATGTGTGCTCGCTTTTGTTGCCATACGAAGAGCAATCGCTTCTATTCTCTCTGTTCTTATCCTTTCGATACACAGGACGAGGCACTTAAGAATAGTTCTAGAAATACTCTCACGGTCTCGTTCCAATTGAGACTCAACATCTTCAAAATGGCTGAATGTCAACTTTTTGGAGGCAAGCATTCTAAAGCAGTGTGGCAAAATATCTTCCGCAAGGGACTGTTTTTTGCCTATAGCTTTTTTTGTGAAATCCTCAATGGAATATAAATCGATCCCATCTGAGTTTTCAACTGAATACACCTTTTCCAATATTTGCTTCAACTTGTTCTTTGGCCATGTGGAAATGTAGTTAATATTTGAGGTTGCTATGATTACAGCGTCGAAATGATTCGTCGAGAAGAACTCATCAACGAACCCCATCAACGTTTTATTAATTTGTTTGGGATCCAGCAGAAGTATAACATCCAGAAGCTGTACGCTTACAGCTTTATTTTGTTTCTTCCGTTCGACTCCTTGAACTTCCGTAACAATCTGATGGATCATCTCGCAAACAAAAGATCGTTCATCCGCGTTCATCGTATAGTTAAGGACAACGGTTCGAAGGCAAGTTAAGAAATCCCAAGACTGGGAATAAAGCTTGTTGTCTCGCTCGATTACCGGGGGGCAATCTGTTGCCTCAACAATTCCGTTTGTCCAAAAATACTTGATCCAGTCAAACGGATTCTTCGTCTTTGGTATTTCATCCAATGCCGCTTTAAGATAGGTTTCTCTCTGCTCCGGAATACTATCAATATAGTGTCTCACATAATCTGAATTGATCGTATTGAAGTTTTGTAGGCATTCGTGGAGATTCTCTATAATATCAGCGTTATAAAATGATTTGCTGAGCAATTCGTTTACCCACTCAGAAATAATGGGGAGTTGTTGTTCATAGTCATTTTGATCTTTTGAGTATGGAATCAACTTTACTCCGATGCTTTTATAATAATTGCTCTTTGCTCTATAGAGAGGTTCTTGATAACTATAGTATCCCTCTAAGATATAATGCTGACGAATTGAGGAAGCCCTACTCTTCTCGAACAAGAAATCTATTAGTTCAAATTCAGATAGACCATATCCGATAAAGAGAACGGTTCTGCTCGCAAATATTGTCTTTAGGAACGATATTCTCTTTGGGTCTTGATATGCGTTCAGATACGACTCAACTGTAAAAACTAATCCCTGCTTTTCAGCCTCGCTCCCATCACCATATCTGCCATGAAGATAAAAAACAAACGGACATATTAAGTTTTCTAATCGATCTTTCTCGCACTGTGTTGTCCATGCACTGGCTGGTAAATACTCTTCCATGAGCCCGTCGCAGTTTGTTGTTATATACAGAGTATTAAGCTTGGAAATAACTTCGTATATGTTTTTCTCGGGATTTCCAGACGGAATTATAGCTTTTTTGAAAGTTTCCCAGTAGCTATCAAGAGTGCCTGTTTCAGCAGCTTTTTCGTAGGCCATAGTTATTCTTTCTTTGCTTGACAAGCCTGCGCCGTTAATAAGGCTGGCTTCCCCGGGTGGATAGCACGCCTTAATAAGTGATGTCGCTAACGCTTCCCAACTCTTGCAACCCGCAAGGCGGGAAACCCCTGCACCAATGAAAACTACGAGTTTTCCTTCGTCATATGCTTGTTTTAGCCCTTCTGGTAGAAACGGCATCTCAGGAATCATATCGAGTGCCTCCTCTTATCTTGTTTGTTTATCGAGTAAAGTACCTCTCCAGTTTTTCATCACAATTCTCTTCAATCCACTTCTTCTCATCCTCACTCAGCTTCTTCCATACCGTGCCGTCCACCTCGATGATGCCCAGAGTTTTGGTGTGGCGCATCATGTTCATATCCTCGAAGCGTTTGAAAGGATTGGAGAGGATGTTCCGCTCTGCTTCCTTGTCGGTATAGCCGCCTTTGGCAAAGATGCTGTTGGCCTTCTCAACCTTCAGACCTGCAGCGCGTCTGGCCTCGTAGAAGCTGCGGAAATAGGAGACGATATCGCTGATCTTCACCCGCCCGGCAGTGTCCGCATAGGTCAGGATCGCTTTCAGCAGCACCGGTTTATAGGAATAGCTCATGTCCATCTGCTCGACCATTTCCATGAACAGCTGCTTGCGGTTGCTGTCGTCGATGAGCTTCCAACCGTACTGCTCGGCATAGGCCTGCAGGGTTTCCTCTTTGAAATACTTAAAGGTGCGGTGCTCGCTCATGGGCACGATCAGATCCGGCACCAGTTTGCCTTCCCGCACATAGCGCTCGATGGTCTCAGTTTGCACATCCACCCGGCGCACGAACTCCATCTGTGAGATCATTCCGGCAGCCTCTTCCTGCCAGTTGAAGATATCCACCAGTTCGTAATCGGTGGCATCCACGGGATAGTCGATGATCGCGTCCGGCTTTTCACCCTTGCGGTACAAATCGTCCTCAGCCTCGCGTTGCCCCTTCTTGCCAACAACTGTGCCGCCCGCGTGATACTCGTTCAGCTTAAACAGGCGGTGCAGCGAATAGGGCATATTGTACTGACTGGCATTGTCTACAAAGTCGAAGACCATCAGATGATCCTTGCCCTCCGCCGTGCGCATACCGCGGCCAAGCTGCTGCGTGTACAGCACCTTTGACATGGTGGGACGCGCCATGAATAGGACTTCCGTCTGAGGGCAGTCCCAGCCCTCATTCAGCAGATCGCAGGCGCAAAGCACCTTGATCTCTCCGCTGGCAAACTTGGCAAGCTGCTCGTTTCGCTCGGAGGTTTTCATGCTGCCCGAAACCGCAATCGCAGCGATACCCGCCGCCCGGAACAACTCAGCAATCTGCTCGGCGTGCTTCACTGAAGCGCAGAACACGACCGTACGCTTGTCCTTCACATAGTCCAGCCAGGTATCCACGATGAGCTGGTTGCGCTCGGTCACGCAGATCTTCACATCAAGATCGCGGATATTGTACTGGACGCTGTTGAAACGCACCTTCGTCATGTCGATGTTGGTATGGATGCGAATGCATCGAACCGGCACCAGTGCCCCGATCTCTACTGCGGTCTGGATATCCAGCTTGTGGGCGGTATTCTTGAAGATCTCCAAGATATTCACATCGTCCGCCCGCTCCGGCGTGGCGGTGAGTCCCAGCGTAAACTGCGGCTTAAAATAGGCCAACACCTTCTGATATGTATCTGCGGAGGCGTGGTGCGCCTCGTCAATGATCAAATAGTCGAAAGCGTCCTCCCGGAACTGATCCAGATTCAGCGCCACGCTCTGGATGCTGCCGCACACCACATGGGCGTCCGGTTCCTTGAGGTTGTCCGCGAACTTGCCGACGGTCACTTCCGGCCACAGGTCACGGAAGGTGTTATATGCCTGGTTCACCAGTTCCATTGTGTGCGCCACGAACAGTACCCGGCCGCCGCAGCGTTTGGCGTCCATGACTGCAGTAACGGTTTTGCCCGTACCGGTGGCATGGTAGAGCAGAGCTATGGTTTCCCGATTTTCCCGCATGGCTTCCAGCGAATCCAGAGCCTCCTGCTGATACTCACGCAGTTCCAGCCGATCGGCTTTCAGCGCCCGGCCCTGCTGGGTGGGCAGATAGTCCTCGATCTCCTTGAAGCGCGGATCGCTGCCAAGGAACACGCGCAGCTCGTCCTTCACAGTTTCCGGCTGCTTCTGCATCTGCCGGACCGCCCAGCGGTACACATCCCAGCCCAGGTGGATCATGCTGTTTTGTTTCAGCAGATCATCATAGAACTTGTCCTGCGACACCAGACGCGGATTGTGGGAGGCCTCGTCGTCGATCTCAATGGCGACGCGGGTTGCGCCGTTTTCCAGGACGAAGTCTGCAAAGCGAGCATTCTGATAAATATCGTAAAACGGGTACTGTGAATACAGATACCCGGCTTTTTCTGCCCCGAAGGTATCCGCAAAAAGGTCTATGAACAGATCCTCAGCCGCGCTGCCGGAGGCTGATCTGTATTCAGGCATGGTGGTTCACCTCATCTGTTGGCGGTTTCAGGTTTTGATATTCTTCCCAGCTTTACAAGACGGGCTTCAATTCCGCCTTTGGTTCTGCCATGTTCTTTCGCTATTTCCGCGAGTGGCATCTTGGAGTCGAATTCGTCCAGCAGCTTATCTTCTTCCGTTTCCGTCCACGGTTTCCCGGCGTTGGCCGGTTGCTTTTTCGTTTGGGAAGACGGCTTGCTCTCGGCCTGAGAACTCACATTCTCAAAAACCTCTTTCAGCAAAACCTTCTTCTCGAAACCGCCCCGCTCTCCGAGTTTTTTCTTGCGTACCTTAGTTAACTCTTCCCAAGTGAAGCCTCTGGCTTTTACGACAGCACCCATGACCTCCAATAGATCCGCCAGTTCTTCAAGGGATTTGCTCTCCTGGTATTCTGCGAGTTCTTCTGTCAGTTTCGCGTCCAGCATCGCAATATACTTCTCTTCCGTGAGAGTTTCAACAGTGCAAGTTTTACCGCTCATCTCGATGATTTCGGGAATTTTGTCACGCACCAGTTTGTTATAAACCTTTACAGATTTCTGAGCCACAGGCTTCACTTCTTTGGAGTTCAAGTACTGAGAATAATAACGGTCAAATGGCTGGGGAACGCAGTTGTTCTGACGTGCGATTTCTGCAGCGCTGATTTCAAACAGATACCTAATATCCTCAATCCGAGATCCTGCTGCTATTTTTGCCTCAAGCCATTCGAACGGTGTTTGATTCAAACGCTTGCAGAAGGCACTTTCAAAAGACTCCGGGGAAGAATTGATAATAGGCTTTCTATTGGTTTTCTTGCTCTTTTTCACTTTTTCTTCCCCCCTTCTTGTCTTCTCTGTAAGGTAGATGTTATCCCACCACTAACTTGTTCGTCTTCTTCAAATACTTCGCAGGAATCGGCGCATCCAGCCGCCAGGTGATGTTCATGGGCTTTTCACCCTCGTGCTTCACATAGTTGGCTGTTCCGAGATAAGTATAAGCCTCAGCGCCGTTGGTGATCCGGTCGGCCTTGAACTCACGGACGAACAGCAGCACACGGCTCCCCTGCTCCTTATGGTGGATGTACCGCTGGCCGGTGGAGGAACGCTCCGCCGTGGTGCTCTGGCTCTGCCAGTGAAACAGCCACTCGTTGATCGAATAGTCGTTGTACATGGTTGTGGGCGAATAGTCCTTGTCCGCCTTATTCAGCGTTACGAAGAACACGTCCAGCTTCTGATCCGGCAGCCACTTCACGCCCTCACGCACAGTCGCGGGCTTCAGGAAGTCCAGCGCCACAAGCAGCTGGTCACGGGTATAGGTACAATGCAGATCCAGCGGGCAGTCAAAGCCCACATCTACCGGCGCATCTATGAAGTCGATCCGGTTATATTGATATCTCAGCAGGTCGATGAGCTCAGCCAGCAGCACCGGGCTGTCTGCCAGGGCATAGAGATTATCCCAGACTTCATCACTGCTCCAGTCTTCCGCCGCCTTGCCCCAGACGGTGATATAGAACATCTGCAGCATCCGCTTTCCGATGTCGGAGAGCTTATCGAAATCTACATCATCCAGCCGTGGCAGCAAATCCAGCAGGAACGAAATCCAGCGGCGGGAATCGATCACCGCCAGTCTTGCCATCGCCTTGGTCATCGTCTCTTCCAACGGCTCCGTGAAATCGTCGATCACGTCGGCACGGGCACACAGCCGGGAGAACGTGGCAAACTTGTAAATGCTCCGAGGATCAAGATGATAATAGTCCAGGAAGTTGGCAAGGCTAAGCTTCATGCCGGTATCTTCCTCGAAGGAAGCCACTCTCGTCACCAGCCCAGCGGAGTTGCCATAAGAGGCCCGGATATTATCGAGTATGTATTTGGCTGCCTTTTTCTCAAGCTGGATATAGCAGCCCTTGGGCGCTGACACAAAGCCGTCCTTGATCTCCCGGGTCACGCTGCGGGTGGTGTTGGAGAGAAGCGCGGCAAACTTGTCCTCGAAGTTATACTTCCTGTTCGCCTGTCCAATGAAATCGAGAACGGTCAGGCACTCTTTATCTTCTGCCAGTCGCAGACCACGGCCCAACTGCTGCAGGAAAATGGTCAGCGATTCCGTAGGCCGAAGGAACAGCACGGTGTTGACCTCCGGAATGTCCACACCTTCGTTATAGATATCCACGACGAAGATAAAGCGCACCTTGCCGGAAACGAGACTATCCTTCGCGCTGCGACGTTCTTCATCTGGGGACTTGCCGGTCAGGAACATGGACGGAATCCCATGTTCATTGAAATAGCGGCACATGAATTCCGCGTGATCCACTGTTACGCAGAAGCCCAGGCCTTTGACATCGTCAATGTCTGTCACGTATTTCAGCAGCGAAGATACGACCAAATCTGCGCGCCGTTCAGCCATCATGCCGCTGAGCGTGTATATCTTGGAAAGCTCCGATTTATCATATCCACCGGCCGACCATTTCAGCTTGTCCAGATCCACTGTGTCGGTCACGCCGAAATACTGGAAGGGGCACAGGAGCTTGCGGTCGATAGCTTCCGGCAAGCGGATTTCCGCCGCAATGCGATTATTGAAGTAGCCGAGGATGCTCTTGCCGTCCATTCGTTCCGGGGTAGCAGTCAGGCCGAGCAGGATCTTCGGCTGGTAGTATTCCAGCAGCTTTTGATATGTGGGCGCCGCTGCATGGTGGAACTCGTCCACGATGATGTAATCATAGAAATCCGGCGAGGTCTTTGACGTAAAGTCCTGACTGTTAAAAGTCTGGATGGACATGAAAAGATGGTCTATGCTGTCTGGCCGATATCCTCCAACGAACATATCTCCGAAATTGGCATCTCTCAGCACAGCCCGAAAAGTGTACAGGCTCTGTTTCAGAATCTCTTCTCGATGAGCAACGAACAGCAGCCGGCAAGGCTTGCCTGGATTCTTTTTCCGGAACGCCTTATAGTCCAATGCGGAAATCACCGTCTTGCCCGTGCCGGTTGCAGCAACCACAAGATTGCGGGTATAACCCCGGACGGTGCGCTCCGCCTCCAGCTTATCAAGAATCTCCTGTTGATAGGAGTATGGGCGGATCTCCATATTGAAGATCTCGTCGTTGTTGCTGTCGAAATACTTCTCCGCCTGCAGCGCACGGGCAAGGCGCTCCCGCTGTCCTTCATCGTAGTATTCGAACTCTTTGTCGTTCCAGTAAAACTCGAAGGTCGCCGCCACCTTGTCAATGGTCTCCGGCAGATCCTTCTTTGTGATCTTTGTGTTCCACTCCAGTCCGCTGGTCAGGGCAGCATTGGAGAGGTTAGACGAGCCCACATATGCCGTCGTAAAGCCGGTGTCGCGGTAGAAGATATATGCCTTCGCATGGAGGCGAGTGATCTTCGTATTGTAACTGACCTTGATCTGCGTATTGGGGAGCTTGCGCAGCTCTTCGATCGCCTTTACATCGGTCGCGCCCATGTAGGAAGTAGTGATGATACGCAACTCGCCGCCGTTTTGGGTAAAGGTGGTCAGCTCGTCCATGATAAGGCGCAGCCCGCTCCACTTGATGAAAGAAACCAGCATGTCGATTCGGTTGCAGGACACGATCTCCTTTTTGAGCTCCGTGTACATCTGCGGCTCATGGATAGCGCCGGTGAACAAGCTGGACTGTGCAATAGAGGTCTCCGGGCGAACCACCTGCGCCTTCTCATCCACGGCCCATATGCTGTCCTGCCGGTCAAAAAGCGCAAGAAGCTGCTCCGCCCGCTCTGCAACCGAGAGCGAGTCGAAGTCAGCTTCTTTTGTTCCTGCCTGGATCGTTGTAATAATCTGATTAGCCAGCGCGACTTGAGCATTCAAATCTCCGCCGTTGTCGCGGAGGTTGTCCAACCCGCGCTCCACCACTTCGGCCACATACTTTGCCAGCACTTTGGACGCTTCGGCAGTATCAATGGGCACAGTCTGACTGAGCTTGTCCGCAGCGGCAAGCTCGCTGTCCAGTCCTTTATTGATGACCTGCTCGTATAGTCCGTCGTGTAGCATGGTAACCCTCCAAACGCGTTTTCTAATAGCAATCAACCGGTAATAATTCGATAAACCGGGCGGATTTTTGATCCTTTATCCATCAAAACAAATCCTCTCAGCATCGGGAATATTAGTGAAAAGATATTCTTCTGTTTCCCCTCGGTATGCTTTTTTCCCACCTATTAAACTAGTTCGACTCAAGGCAATAAGACAATCACTATCTTTTTGGAAAATCTCTTTGATTGTATCATGCTTTGCATTAGATAAGACATAATATGCTCCAACTTCACGAATCCGATCAATGCTAGCACTAAGGCGTTTTTGATCCTCGAAAGAAAACAAATGCTTGTTATATTGAATAAAGCCATTTGCATCCTTTGAAACAACGTATGGTGGGTCCAGATAAACAAAGTCACCTTTTTTGACGTCCTGCAGTATTTCAGCAAAATCAGCCACTGTCAAATCTGCGTTCTGGAGTCTTTCACTACAAGCTAAAAGTCCTGCTTCATTATAAGGAATGTTTTTTCGACGCCCATATGGGACATTGTATTTACCTTCTCTATTTACTCTATATAGGCCGTTAAATGATGTGTGGTTTAAATAAATAAACCTAGCTGCTCTTTCAACTGGGTCGAGTGGATCTTTCGCTCTTATAGTGTAATACTCAGATTCAGTATTCTGAAAAGTCGAAAGCAACTCCCATACTTCATTTGGCGATGCTTTCACCGTTTGATATGTTGAAATCAAGTCCTCATTTGTATCCGAAAGGAAGACTTTTCCCTTGGGATGTAATTCAAAAAAAACGGAACCACCGCCTAAAAAAGGTTCATAATACGCCTCATATGAATCCAGATCTACTAATTCCTTTAATATCCCAACTAGCCAGTTTTTGCCCCCCGCCCAGCGAAGAAAGGGCTTAACTTTTTTACTATTCATAAGTTTCCATTTCCGCCAAATCGTTCGCCGATTGTGGCCTCCGATTCCTGTTTTTCTAATGCATGATAAAGAATAGCTTTTAAGGATTTTGTGACTGCATACCGTATGAGAATTCCATCTTCCATTTTTTCAAGCAGGTCTAATTGCTCCATGGAAAAAGTTCCTGAGCTAAACTGACCGACTATTTGCTTAATTAAGTCATTTGATTCTTCAGATAAGCTCTCCCACCCAGCTAAAACAGTTTCTTCATCTGAAAACCGTTGTTTTGCAATCCGTAGAATTTCTTGACTACCAAGGCTCATTGCAGCTAATTCGTCAAGTACTTCTGTACAAAGATGATTTAGCACTTCCTCCGAATACGCCATGTCTAAGGCTTTAGAAAGCTCAGTTTTCAGGTCAGAAATCTGCTTATCTTTTTCCAAACATTCAGCTTGCTTTTCCACTAAACCAGACTCCAGGGATTGCATTTTGATCAGTTTTTCATCTGCCAGTTTTACCGCATACGATGCTTGTGTCACTTCTTTTTCTAACCTGTCAATTGTCTCTTGAGCTTCTTTAATCCTTTCAGCTCTTGCTTCAGCAATTGAAAATGCTTCATCTCGTTCTGCGTTAGCGACATCTATCTTTGCTACCGCCTCGTCTTTTTGTTCTTTTGTAAGAGCAAGGTTTCTCTCCAGCCTGTCTGCACGTCTTGTTTCACTTTCGATAGCGCCACGGCTTTTTCGCTCAGCATTCTGAACTCCATCGTTAAACTTGTCCTGTCCGTATCTTTCGAGCTCCTCAAAGAAAGTATTGTATAAGAGCATAGATTCCTTCTTACAAGAATCAGAAGGATTAATCCCTAACAAAAGATATACGATATACGCAGGGATACGAAGGTGGTTTTTCCATAATAATGAAGACACAGATGCAATTCCCGGGCCAAGGAGATAATTAGGGTTTTCTTTATTGGCCTCAATGAAGTTCGTAATCGTAGCTGCTTCAAACTGAGTTTCTATTTCCCTTGTCACAAAGGTACGAATGCTCACTTCTCCGGTTTGAATCGCATCAGTAAACACCTTTATCATCTGTGAACGGTTTAGCTTATCAATCCTAAACCCTCTAGGAACAAGACGAGTTATGGCTTTGTTAGGATGCTTAAATGGTTGCTGAAGGAAAGTTGTCTCAAATCCTTCGAATAAAACGCCAAAATCATCTTTTGAGAATAGAGAATAATCGATCATTTGGCTCCTCCTTGTTCAAGTAACGCAATCAACTGATAAGGGAAGGCCTTGTCATGCCTCTTCATAGAATGCGCTAACAGCTCAAGTAGTGATAGATTCTCAGTAAACTCAAAAACCTTTGCAGTATCTTTCAACAGCCCAAGATCAACGATGGCTGCCATGATCTGCTGATAATCCTGAGTCCCCACTCTTGCTTCAATTGAAATGTTGGGGTCTTTAATGCGGAATCTATCAATATAGAGATTCATCCGGAAACTATTGTGATACACATCTCTGGTAATAGATAGAATCGCATTTCTTCCAGAATAAACCCTTATATTCAAGGTGGTATTAATTGGCCCAAAGTACTTAAGTGGAATAACAACTGTTGATTCAGCATACTCTACCGGGTCTGTTGTTATTCTTGTTGGGCAGAGCACGCTAATGATTCTGGTTTGATTATATGAATCAGCAAAAACGACATCTGTTTTGGCTCCAAAATCCCATAGCAATTGTTTGAGATTCACCTTGTTATAGCCTGGGCGGATCATTCTTGTCATATTATCATCATCTGCCGAGACAGAAAGGCTCATTTCAACAGTGGAGCAAACAAAAACCCCATATCGCTTTAGTTCTTCAAATGTAAGAGAAGTCAAGCAACTAGTCATCCACATATCAGTTGTTAGGTCTTTCATTTTCAGCCCCCAGGTATTGGGAACAAAAGAAAACCGCTTAACAACGCCACACTTATCAAAATAACAATCAAAATCTATTGGCTGCGGATGAACCAAGTTGCCAGTCATTGCTACTGATGCGGTACCTATTTGGAGCTTTTTTGAATCAACGTAATCCCCTTCTTGTTCAAAGCAATCTCCCGAAGCACATACTTCGACAGTTACTTCTTCACCTTCTACATAATATGCTTTTGAAGAACGGATTGTTATTTCAGGAAGAACCTCAACATAAAGCTCACTAATCCTTTGGTCGCTTTTATAAAGAATAAAACTCCATCCACCAACGTAATTGAGTTTTTCACCAGATAAGGGCAACAATGCATATACATTCTCAAGATCTGACTCAGAAAGATTGAGAAGATTATAACTGCGGACCTCGTTATCATGCTCAATCTGAAGGATCTGAGTATTGTCAGCCATGTCTAGATTATGGACTTTTATAGCCAACGTCACATTTTCACTGACACATATCTTTTCAGAATAGATATCAAAATCTGATAGTAATTCTATATATGACTGAGTTGGTTTGTTAATAGTGATACTCTTTCCTAAAAGGGAAATAACATCAGCGGTTTTATCAAATACTCCTTCGTAGACATGATAGCCTTGCTCATCATATAAATGCTCAAGAGGAAAAGAAGCGTCATAAACCTCCTCTTTGGAGAACACAATTACAGATGATGGCCCATACCATTTTGACAAATCAATTTCTGAGTATACTCGTAGCCCTGATTGTTTACCCCACATGTAGAAGTCAGATACTTCTGCCTTCCATGATTCAATCAGCTCATTATTTACAGTGAATTCTAACTGAATATCATCGTTGGAAATAACGTCTTCCAGGGGTATGAGCTTATCTATTAACCTATACGCTCCATTGCTGTTAGTCTGCCCATGAATGATTTCTACTCCATTACAAGAAAGAGATACCTTTCTCATGGAATTATTGCTACTAGCGTATTTCAAGAAATCAATACAAAAAGCAAGTTTATAATGTCTTTCTTGGCTATCCCAATACTTGCAAATATATGTTTTGCGTGAAAATGGAGCAAATTCTTGAACCGGTATCCCATCTAAATAAACAAATGAGCCAGGAGAAATACGCTCGTAAAAAACATAGAGTACTCCTCTATAGGTATCATAAAAGGTCCTGTGAGGTCTCGCAAAACCATCAACCTCTGCCTCTATCGGTTCATCAGAGGTATATACGATTGAATTGCCATAAAATAACGGTTTTTGCAGGTCAAGTGAATAATAGTCTTCTACGGAAAGGGCAATAGGGAAGGAGACTTCATATGCATTGCCTCGTAATCTATGGATTCCTCCAATAAAGCCAGGCAATAAGTATTCGTTATTCTTCCGCACCTTCCCATTCGGGAGGACGATTTTTTCACTATCCGGTAAATTCTTCTTGATATGGGCAAATTTGGCAAAAGATACTTTCCGGGCATATTCTAGGATATATTGTTTGACTGCAGATGATCTTACAACAGAGAAAATATCAAAACCGACTATCGAACTAATCTCAGCTGCGACAGTTTCAATATTGGCTTCACTAATAGCTTCCGGATAGGAATCGATTGCTGTAAAAACTCTCTCAAATTTTTGACAGGTCTTTATTACTTTCTCCGAGAACGACTGGGTATCCTGTCTTAGTGCATTTAAGCGCTGAAGATCTGTGTGATCAATAATGTAAACTTTACTAAGTGGCTCAAAGTTCAAATAACTGCGAAGAAATGACTCCCGCTCTGAGCTATCAAAATTGTGCAGCCATTTCCAATATAGCCTGAAAAACTCGATGCACTTTTTGTGATACCCTCTTGGGATACCAGCCTCATTTATGATTGTCTCTTCGTATTTCCTATGCTTATCAATTATCTCTATACCTTCGAATTTTAAGGCATCTTTTAAAAGAGCATAATGGTGATTCCGATCGAATACTCCGATCCGAGCGTCCATGGTTTTTAGTATGCCACCGTTCACCAATCCATTCTTCACAATTTCGCAGAGGGTTCCAATATAGACGCGATAGCTTTTCCATCTATACTTCAATTCGAGACTTGCATACTTCTCGATTAATTCTGGAAGAAGAGGAAGCAAAACGCTTTCAAGAATATCCTCCAGAGAGACATCTTCAAAGGATATCCGCTTAACACGAATATTCTTTTCTTCATATCTCTGCTTTTGCAGATTGATACGATCCTCGATAAGCTGATAAGCATTATCAATACTCTGATTCAACTCAATCTTTGTCATTCTGCTTCCTCCTTTCCATACAAATTTAATTATCTCTTGATGTACTCAAAAAACTCTTGGGCAATAAACGGGCATATATCTGCATTATTCCTGGCGCAAGTGTGAGGAAGAACAACATTCGCTTCGTTTGTTGCAGTCAAACCAATGACCTCTCTTGCGAATTCCCAAACCTGCTCCCAATGCTTTTGAAGTAACAAGATAGCTCCGGAACCGCCTTCATTGCTATCAATAAGAACAAGATCCGCTCCTGCCTCGTGGTCATCTGGATATACTTCGCCTTTTACTTCACTGACATTGACACCAGCATATTTGGGAAGTGCCCACAAAATACCATGCTTCAGGGTATGCACTAGAACATATCTCAAAAAAGCGTCTCGATTAAAATCCTCGCATTGTGAACCGTCGCTGTGTACACACCACTGGCTTTTACATTCATTGCATTTTGCTTTTTCACAAAAACGCCCTCTTAAATCCGGCTGTTTTGGCCGTTCATTGGCTGCATCAAAGTTATAATCTTCAAGTGCACACTTGGGACGCATCAGTTCTGCCAGATCAAGTTTAATAGGTTCTTCAAATCTCGTACAATTGGTGCAGTCCCCAGAGCATGAATAAGCGTGCTCAGAAATAAAGGCGTCAAGTTCAGAACCGAATGTTATCCATGCAAGATGAGATTCATAATAGTTTCCCCAGAATTGGTGATCATAGATCTTCTCTGTTTTTAGCGTATAAGCTTCTGAATCTCCGCGTCCCGAGGAAAATCTCCTTAAAAACTCATTTGCTAATTGAATAACATATCCTTGTTTAAAGCTGATGTTTACTTTTCCGTTAGAAACGGGCTCACAAAGATTGATTTCATAACCATCTTCAATTTTGTTGCCAACATAGCTATAAGATACCGTCCTTACTCTTGGAACACCAATGGTTCTTATCTGTCTATGTCCTGGTGTCGTGCAGCGGAATTGTGCTCTTAATTGATCTTGGCTAAAGTTCATTACCTCCGGAAAGTACTTTGCTTTATAGCACATTCCCTCGATAGATTGCGTGTCATCCCTTTGCAATCCCTGTACAGCTTCTCTGATCTGCTTGCTATTATGAGCGTTTAAGTCTCGCAGGGACGAGAAATTCATTTTACACCCGCATGTTTCGCAAACCCATTCAAGATCTTTGGTCAACCTGAACCGGAAAAAGTCTAGCATTTCCTTCTTGTAACGGTATCCATTGCTCTTGTAAAGGGCATAGGCTGCTTTGACTGCACTGCAATCAGGATTCATACACATTTTTGGAGCCGGAGGGTCAAACAGCTTTCCACAGTCAGGGTCTTGACACATATAAACCTTGTGTAATTGCTGAGCTTTGTGACCACATTTGCGACAATATACACCGTTCTTTTTGTGTTCATAATCCTGATGGGGAATAAGTGCCCTATGACAATGCGTGCAATAGAATCGGCTAGGATAATACGCCACTCTTAATTTTCTTGGAACAACAATATCGAGAGAAGACGCAAAATCTACAGGGTCATCATCATTTGGAAAACCCGCAAGTTTTCGGACAAAATAATCTTTAATGTCCTGGGATCGGGCTATCCGACGCTTCATTTCTTTCGCAACCTGAACATCTGGTTCATCTTTCGTATCTACAATTCGAAAAGTGCTTACACCAGATTTAGTCGTGGAAATAGCACCCTCGGAAGCAACTGGCATAGAGTTGAATGCAGATTGCCTAGAAACCACATCAACAGCGTTATCTGTCTCACTACCATCGATGAATAACGAAACAGTTGCACCTGATCCTCGTAAAGTGGGGGAAAGCTCTGGAATAACTGTATTTCTCCCGGTTATTTCAGAATTGATTTCCCAATATGGTTTTGAACGAGGCTGGAGATGTTGATTGAAATATACGATTAACTCTCTTATCCAGTCTTTCAGCTGAGTTTTTGTCAAGTCGCTTGGATTAGTTCCGAGTATCCTTGTTTCTCTAGAAATAAACTCAATCAAACGATCATCATATCGTTTGTTGTCAATTTGGCGACCAAAAATCATCTCATATAAAGCATCGGCGTAAAGGAGGGCTTGTTGATCTCCAGTCCCTTTTCCGATATTGAGACGTGTACCTCCCAAAAGAACTATTACATCACTTACGACATTTGATACCTGAAGTGAGACATTGGGCTCCATATTGGGGGATTTACAGTAGAGGATATTCCAATAATCAGCGATTCTTGCTTTAACATGGCGCTCAATGATCACAGTGTTATTTATTATGATAGGCGCATCTTCATACGAGTCTTGAGTTGGAATAACATACTCTGAAAAATGCTTTCTCAAATGAGAATCAATTGCATTCTCGGGGTTAATAATCGTTAATGCCAAAGAGTCTTTCTTTCTTCCTCCTCTTCCGACACGCTGAACGTATTCATTAACTGTAAAAGGAGCAGAGGAATTGATTACTGTAGTAACATCACCAATATCTATACCAACCTCAAGTGACTTTGTTGCAACCATGATATCAACAGGTGCGGCATCGTCTTCGTTATCAGACATAATATTATTCCGAGTGAAACGATGAATAGACCGAATTCGTTCCTCCTTCTCTAATCCGCCTCGGTTCCATCCAACCTCCATTTCAGTATTTACATTATGAATCTCTTGTAAAATGATGTCACTCCATTGATGCATGAATTCACAGATTTCACGTTCTTCAACTGAAAGCGCCCGGCCATTTTCAAGTTTCTCTAAAATTTCTTTATAGTATTGTCTTACATCAAGCGCTTCTCGTTCTTTCAGGTAACCTGCCAAATCATCAGCATCCGCTCTGTAGTTTGCAAAGACAATGCTTTTTCTAAAATGTGAGTCTGCAATTAAATGGGCAACGAATAATGAAATAGATAAAGCCACAGTCATCGTTCGAACATACTTGTTCCTTGACTGCCCATCTCGTGTCCGGCTTACTCCTCGCAAATATGGACGTATGAGAGCGTGAAGTCGTGTTTTTACAACCTGATCAGTTTGATACTGGTTGTTTTCGTTGCGAATATACTTAATATCATCTTTTTCTTCATCAAATAGAAGTGCAGCTAATTCTTTAGCGTTTCCTATAGTTGCACTCATCCCAATGTAAAGCGGCTTTGAGTGCATTGTTTCTTCTAAACGACGCAGAAGATGTGCAATATGACATCCGAAAACGCCCTGATAAATATGTACTTCGTCGAAGATAATTGACTCAATCGCCGTTTGGAAAAGCGGTAAATATCTTGGACTCTGTAAAGCAAAATTAATCTCGTCCGGGTTCGTAATTAATATGTCCGGAGGAGAAGCAATAATGTCTTCTTTTCTCAGTTTACAAAAATCCAGACTAGTACCACAGATCTCACCATTATCCAACTCATTACAGCATACCAGAACACCGTCATTTTTCGCTCGTTCTCGATCCCACTTATCTGACTTCCCACACCGTGGGCATATTTTGATTAAACTCTCTTGAATTAGATCATGTGTCTTATTGGGAGTGTCACCAGAAAGTATACCTATGGAAATAAGATCTTCTCTTCGAACCCCAGCATCAGAGAGCTTTTTGTTAACGTTATAAAGCATCTCAACAAAACGAAACGCCTGATCGTTAGCGAGAGCATTCGTTGGATAAATAATGACCGATTTTATACCCTTAGGGGCGCCAGCCTGTTTTCTTAAATATATATGCGACAGAAGCGGAATCATAAATGCCTCTGTTTTACCGCCACCAGTTGGCATTGAAAGAAGAAGCTGTTTTTCTTGTGGATACGATTTCTTCATCAATTTGGACATGATAAAGAAAAGGGCATCTTCCTGGAATAAGCGAAGTGAGCCCTTTCCATCAGGAAGGTCCCATATTTCTCTGATGGCTTCAACCATATCAGCCGGCAATAGCTTAGAACTCTTTTTGTCGAAGGTGCCACCCTTTATTGCAATTGATGGAGTTCCGCCCTGTGGAATTTTCAATTCCTCTAGTGTTGTTTCGCCTGTTTTGAACCCATAGATATATTCCTTCTGAATATCAACATCGAAATCGATGTTATCAATCGAAGGAAGACACTTCATAACTTTAGCAGTTCCTTCTTCGTCAATATACGGGAATGAAACCTTGTCGCCATTCTCATTAGGAGCTTGACCTTTATTCAGCAATTGAAGAAGAATCGCTGGGTCAAAAATCGAGATTAAGATGTTCTCAACGTTATCCGGAATGCTCAAGTCAAGAGAAGAAACCTCAAAGGTGTTCTGCTTTTCATAGTACTTATAATAGGGTTTCCCGTTGATAGTGGTCTCTATTACCTGAACATCAACAAAGATCCTTGCCCCACTCAAAACCTTACCGTTTAGAGCAATCGTGGACTTTATCCCGTTTAAGCTGGGAATCGCATTGATCTCATTGACAAGAGACAAATAAGTGTCCTGTTTATCAATTTCAATCATCGGAATCACATTATGGATTCCAGTATGAGAAAAGAATACTTTCATAACGATCTCCTTTACATTTTGCTGAGAAATCGATTATTGATACAACGAAGCAGCTCCGAATTCAAAGGTATTTCAAGCAGAGGAACAAATACTTCATCAACGCTATATCCTCCGTGTCCCCCAAAATGCAGTAAATGTTCATTAGCATTTGGATTTGAATAGAACAAGCCTTCTCCAACAAATCTTGCTACTATGTCGGGACGCGTTAATGAAGACGTAGCTGTTCCTAAGCAGTCAGAAAACTCTTTGTCCTTTATAGTTTGGACAGCAATCAGCAAGCTTTTCGACTTAAAGTAATCCTTCAACAATTGGCAAATCTCTTCTGTATTAGCTTGTCCCTCATTGTAAAAAAGCATTGCTCTATTATTCTCAACGAGCCTGACATTCCTCGCACCACAAGAATTCAAATAGTTTATTATTTCTTGCCGTGGGACCATTATTTTTGAACTTTCGAACATCCCATGATCGGCGGTAATATATAGACTTCTATGACCGTCAAACAATTCTGGAAGTTTAAATGCTAACTCTATGAGGAAGTTCCGTAGCAGATAATCAAATCTAATATGCTCTTGTTTTTCAAACCCTGAATACGCGCCCATAGTATGACCAGAATTATCGATACTGGTCAAATACAAGACCTGCAGTCCTTCTGCTTGCCCATGAAGCATATCTTCTAAAACCATTGAGAAGACTCTTTCTGAAGGAATAACTTGTTTCACATCGGCTGATTTGAAAATGCACTTACTAAAGCCTGAAGGAGGGTCCTGATATCGAGAACAATAGTATACTATTGGTGAGTCCCAATACGTTGAAACAACATCTGTTATAGAGTTTGAATAACTGAACAATGAATCAAACTGTGCGGCATCAATTCGTTTTGTTTCTATATAAGGGATACCGGAATTATTGGCCTTCAGCTTCGAAGCGAAAATGCTAGTCTCGCCTGATTTTTGTCCTAGATATATCTGCGCTAATCCGGCCCCTGTATCAGTTATATAACTACTACCCAAAAAGTTCTCTTTCACTAGACGGTTTTTGGATAACCAGGAAAACAAGTTTTCTTTAAAGGTAAAGCTTTCTGAATTGCTGTCTATGCCACAATTCCACAAGTATTGGCAAAATCCAAACCCGTCAACAACCAACAGAATTGCCTGCTTATTATTACTTAAAAACTGATCGCAAACCTGGTTATCATCATCTCTTCGGATAAGAGAATGTGCAATGACTTTGTATACATTAGCCGTGCTATAGTTCGACTGGAATATCGCCTTATACTTTCCCGATTTCTTTTCGACGATTCTTTTAGTATCGTCAAGGATAGTCTTTAGAACAAGAAAAGTTCCTTCACTTACCCTATCTAAGAAACGGTCTACCCCCAAGGTTTCTTCTAGCTCCGACAACGCGATTTGCATCCTCGAATATGGGTGCAATACCTTCTTGATCTCATTCATTGCAATAGCGTAATTAGTAGCATCCGGGGAAAGAGTGATTTTTTCTATTATACTCTTCTGTTGCTCAAGGACACGATAGGCTTTTAAAACTTCATTCCAAATGATGATCTGCCCATATGTATATTTTTCCTGATACAGTACTTTTTCAGTGGCAAAAAGACGCATAACTTCATCTAAATGCTTTTGAAGAAGCGCTTTTATTTCCTCTGGCGCATCATCAATTATGGTTTGACTATCAAAACGATCTGGGGCGCAATAATAGTCCAGGATGGATTCGTACAATTGGATTTCTCCATTCTGTAGCAGCCAGTTTCTAAGATATTCCATGTTATTTCTCACATCCCTTTCTGACTGTAGTGCTTTTCAAAGCGAGAACAATTCCAGTTTTTTCCCCGATGATTTCAATTAAGCTTTCCATATCGTTATGCACTCAATATTTAACACCTTACGCAGATAAAGCAGAATATTTGATTGGAGAGGTTTATCTTCTTTTTACTATCACGCAGCATAATTAGAGAGTATCTGGCAGGATGATAATTATTTCTCTCCGCGCGTCACCAGCGACACATCTCCGAGTTCTTTTGCCTTGTCCTGATTTGGAGAAGCAAAGTGATGCTTGCTCTTGTATAGGAACAGCCGACTACGACTACATCCTTTTTTCTGCCGTTTCTATTTGTCTACTCAAAATCATCTCAAAAAAGCTGGCGACATTGTTGAAAACTTTCATCGTGTATATAGTCACTCTCGTTATACGTTTTTTGCAATTAATTAAAACTCAAGGTAAAAACTCCATGATTTCCCCGATATCTACACCAAGAGCAGTACATACTTTGTTAAGCACTGTGAGCGAAACCTCTTCGTCCCTTCGAAGTTTTGTCATCGTATTGGGGGCGATCCCGGCAGCCCGGCGGAGATCCGCCTTGCTCATTTTTTTATCAACAAGCAGTTTCCAGAGCTTGTTATAGGAAATGGCCATGTCTTTCGACCTCCGGTCATCAAGATTGGCAATATTATACTATAATCGACCTTATGCAGCAAGAGTGTTTCGCACGATCTTGCGAAACTCTCTTGCATTTTAGGATGGGTTAATTTCATTTTTTACACGAACGACCCTAAGAAGTACGGTCTTAGGCTCCTACGTTATATATAAAAAACGCAATTTCTACTTCTTGTCTTAGTACTATATCGCTGTAGCGATATAGTTACACCCTCCCTGGATCGGTTGATGACTTTTTCTATCCGCGAGGAGGAGTTTCTGCTTTGGCCGCTTTCTTAATATGTAAAAGAAAATGAGTTTGATTTTTTTATCGAAAATCAAACTCATTTCTATTTTATTCGCTCTGTAGGCGGACTTCCGACAAGTCCTCATAGTCTTCTCGGTTCCCGCAGCGGCGTAAATAATCCTTTCCCCCGTCCACGGCCACCGCGCCACAAGAGCACCACTTGAAGTCATGAACAGTATGGCTCTCGATGATCTCACCGCATTTCATGCAGCGGATCCGATTGTGAATAATCGTGTCCATTTGCCCAGCTCCCTTTTCGATCACGAAATCTCAACCAGAACTTCCCAATGGCCGTTCCGCTTTCCGTTGGCACGGCGGAGGTATCCCTTTTCCTGCAGCGCGACCGTGCGTGTTTTGATCGTGCGCTCCGATTTACCGATTGCTGCTGCAAGATCTTTTTGCGTGATCGACGGATTTGCGGCAATCGTGCGAAGCACGGCCAGTTCTTCCAAAGTGCAATCCAAAGTGCAGTTTTTGCACTTTGAAGTTTCTGCTGCTGCACTTTGGATTGGAGCATCGGCTTTGTACTCCACATGGAGATAGCGATTCTTCAATTCATGCTGCGCGCCGAGGAGCAGGTTTTCAAAAAACATTTCGAGATACTCGCTCGTGGCGTGAATGCCTTTTTGCAAATTGTTGTAGTTGGCGCGGACAAGCGCGTTGCGGAAGTACCAGGAGTTCGCGGCGAACACATCGTTGTTCACTGCAAAGCCGAAGGTCTTCAAATATTTCACGATGAAGACCGCGGTCGCGCGCGTGTTGCCCTCGCAGAAGGGATGGATCTGCCAGATCCCCGATGCAAACTTTGCCATGTGCCGGATCGATTCCGGAACAGAAAGCGCGTCGTAGGAGAACTGTTTTTCCTGCGAAAAATCATAATCCAGCGTGTCGCGGATGCTCTCCCAGGAGGAATAGACGACCGTATCGCCGCCGAGCACCCACTCATTTTTCGTGATGTTGTAGGTGCGGAATTGTCCCGCATGATCGAACAGGCCAGTAAACAAACGGCGGTGAATGCTCTGAAGCTCGGCCGGGGAAAACTGAAAAGCTTTCTCCCCCAGCAGTTCGGTAATGCGCGCGGAAACGATATCCGCCTCCATTGTGCCGTCTTCCACTGCTTTGCGGTTGGCTTGTTCTTTGTAGTAGCTTTGGATGCGCCGCTGCGCGCTGGCAATGTCAATGTCGCCTTCGATGTGCGCCTTCGCAGTCTCCAACAAATAGGTCGAAGTTTTCAGTCCGTCCACGGCCTGGAGCCCGATGGCCGTTTGCCAGGCAGCACTTTTTTCGGCGCGCTCCGGCTCGCCCTGGCGGATGTATTCACTCAATTCAAGCTGCCATCTGTCCTGCTCCGGCATAAACTTCAACTCCTTCCCTTTGGGATGATCTATAAGTATTTTACCACATGCCCAGGGTTATTACAAACGAAAAGCTGCAAAAGACGTTGTGTTGTCAATCATCCTGGCTTCCAAAGAGTGCGCTTCTATACGGGTCGGCTTCGGCTGGCCCGTTTGCTTATTCTTAGGGGCTGATAAACATTTTTCTTTTGATTGGGAAATCAAAACTGTGAGTGCCGCAGGCAGGAACCGCGGCGAAAGACGCAAAGTGATTCGAGGGATTGGGGAGCGAAATCCCCAACAAGTGCCGTGGGAAAAAAGCATGAAATGCATTTTTGACTGCCAAGGCGAAACTTGCTCTTGGCAAGTTTTGCTCTTGGAACGAAAGGGCAAAAACGAATAAGTGTGGCACGGTGCGAAACTTGCTCTCAGCAAGTTTTTGTAATACGGCGCGAAACTTGCTCTCAAATTGTTTGCGGCAATATATTATTCTTTGAAAACATTCAAAAAAATTATATCCAGAAAAGTTGCTAAACCTCAAAAAAGTGTGGAATAGGGTAGTGAGGGGATCTTTCAAAAACTTCTATTCAATGTCATAAAAAGGGCGGTCTCGCTGCCTCGTATTATAGAGGCAGCTATTTGTCTCTTCAGTGAGCAGAGAGATTGTTTTTCTAGATGGTTGTAAAATCGACTTTCTCTCTGCCTCGTAAATAGAGGGAAAAATTATCAGAAAAAGTGGGACAAATCTCGAAAAAGTGTGGAATGGGGTAGTGAAGGGTTCTTTCAAAAAAGGCTGCTGCAATGACATATAATCGCAGTTCTCGCTGCCTAGTTATTAAAGGGAAATATCTAAAAGAGTATGCGCACAGGTTGTAAAACGCCTTTTCCTCTGCCTAGTAAATGAGGTGACATTTCCGTATATGAAAAAGAAAAACTTGGAAAACTATAATGGGAGGTGAGCCAGCTGAGAATCGAAATAATGGAACAGAAAAAGCAGGTTTGCATCTGGCTTACCAGAGAAGAATCCGCTGATGAAGATGTTCAGAAGAAAATGATGCAACTGCTTAAGCCGTATCGGGAGAAGCAATACTTTTTCGCGATTTATCGTTCCGGCACACAGGATCTCACAGAAATGACCAGCGCTCTGTTGATTTACAACATAAAGCGTTCAGCAGAGCGAGAGGTTCAAATGGAAAAGGCAGCTCAAGAAAAATAAGAAAGATGCTTTGGGAAAACGCAGATTTCTTGTTGCTTTTCCTGTTCACATATGCTACAATGTCGACAGAAGACGGTTAAAAAGGTGGTTGTAAAATTGATAGAGAGATTTGATATTGCCGGATACTGCCGAATTTCCGTCGATGAGGAACTGGATCGGGACAACACCTCGATCGAAAACCAGAAGGCGATCATTGAGGACTTTGTCAAAGAGAAATTTCCAGGCAGCAGCCTGACCTTTTTCGAAGATCGTGACCGCTCCGGCTACACTTTTGAGCAGCGGGAAGGCTATCAGAAGCTTCGCAAGGGGCTGCTTAATCACACATACGACATTCTGGTGGTCAAGGACTTTTCTCGTTTCTCCCGCCGCAACAGCAAGGGCTTGGGGGAATTGGAAGATCTCCGCGATGCTGGGGTGCGCATCATCTCCATAGGGGACGGGATCGATTTCCCCAACGACGACCAGTGGCTGAACATTCAGCTGCGCTTTCTCATGAACGAGATGCCGGTCACAGATACCTCCAAGAAAGTCCGCGCTGTGGTCAAGCGTCGGCAGAAAGACGGCAAGTGGATTTGTGCCGCGCCCTATGGGTACATCGTCAATCGTCACCAGGAATTTGAAGTTGTCCCCACGGAAGCAGATGTGGTGCGCAAGATTTTTCAATTGTATACAGACGGTTGGGGATACAAGAAGATCGCGAACTACTTGACCGATGAAGGGATCCCCACGCCGCGCATGTCGGAGCGGGAGCGCAAGGAAGCGGAAGGCATGGACTATCGCCGTGAGGTAAAAACCACATGGTCCACGGCAACGATCCAAGGCATTTTGGAAAACGATTTTTACATTGGCACCATGCGCTCCGGCAAATACACACGGAAAAAGATCAACGGCGAAGACGTAAAGCTGGATGAAAGCGAGCACATTGTAATCGAAAACCACCACCAGGCGATCATCAAGTATCAGGAATTTGCGACTGTAAAAGCCTTGATGGAGAGCCGCAGCACAAACAACTATCGCGGGCAGAAAAAATACGATAACGTGTATTCCGGTTTTCTGGTTTGCGGCGACTGTGGTAGCCCCATGTTCGCCATGAGCCGTTCGGATCTGAAGGACGCTTATCGCTGCGGCCTGTACCATCGGCGGGGGCTGAAGGCCTGCACCAGCCATCACATTCGGGTGGAAAAGCTGGATGAGATGATCAAGCATTATGTTCAGATCGTCAAGAACAATTCCGAACAGATGCTGGCTCAGCTCAACGCCAACATTTCAGAGGAAGAAGAGGACATTCAGGAAACCGAACGGAGCGCGGCCAATCTGGAAGAGGTGCTTTCCGATCTTCAGGAGGAATTAAAGGCCACCAAGCGACAGCGAATCCGCGATATTGTCAAGCACCCGGATCAGGAAAAGCTGTTGGAAGAAACCTACGACGAGCTTGAAGAAGACCTTGCTCATCGGATCGCCGGGCTGCAAAATCAGATCGAACTGACGCTTGACAAACGGAACACGATCATCCGAATCAATCGAGTAGCACAAACGGCTCTGGATGCGTTTGAGGACATTCTGACCAAGGACAAGCTGGAAAAAAACGATCTTTTTTTGATCATTGAGAAGATCAAAGTCTATGAGGACGGGATCGATATTCAGCTCAAGCCCGATATTGATGGACTTCTCCGCTGCGGGACGCTGCCGGACGCCTCGGGGGAAGAGCCCGAAGATGAAACTGATGCCGAAACGTCAGAAAAGAGCGCCGAAACTTTTAATTTTGGCACGAAAGATAGCTTAAATGTCACAATCGTCCAGGAAACCGAAAAGCGTCCGGACAAGGTTTTTCGTGCCAATGTTATCTGTGACGGTGACCCGCTGGAGATTTTCACCGATAAGGACGGGGAGCTGATTTTCAAAAAGTATTCGCCGCTGGGGGAGCTGGGGGATTTTGCGGCACAGATCTGCGACAGTCTGCGCAAGTCCACAGACGGCATCGCCGCCGTGTGCGACCGGGACGCGGTGATTGCCATCGCGGGCGGCGCGAGGCGGGAGCTGCTGGACAAGCCCATCAGCAGTCAGCTGGGTGAGCTGATGGAGGAGCGCTCCGTTTACCGCAGGAGCGGCAGCGCCCTGCTGCCGGTGTCCGCCGCTGAGGAGCGCTACGCCGTTTCCGTGGCGGCGCCGGTGCTGTCCGCCGGGGATGTGCTGGGCTGTGTGCTCTTCGTCTCCGAAAAGGACGCGCCTCCCGCGGGGGAGGTGGAGGTCAAGCTGGCTCAGACCGTAGCCAGCTTTCTCGGCAAGCAGATGGAGGGATAAGCGCGGCCCCCGGGACTTCAGGTCCCGGGGGTCACATTTTCTTTAATAGCCCACCATGAGGCCGAGGAGCAGCAGTCCCGCAGTCAGCAGCAGGTTGAGCGCCTGGAAGGGTCCGGAGTACCGCGCCCATCTGCCGTAGCTCACATCTGCCAGTCCCAGGGAGATCAGCAGCACGGGGTTGGTGGGATAGAACACATTGCTGAAGCCGTCGCCAAAGGCGAAGGCCAGGATGCACAGTTGGGGAGACACCCCGAAGATCTGTGCCAGGGGCACGATCAGCGGGATCAGCAGGAAGGCCTTGGCCGAGCCCGAGGGGATAAAGAAGTTCATGCCCAGGCAGATCAGATAGATAAACAGCACCAGGCCCGCGCGGGACAGGCCGCCCGCGGCGCCCACCGCAGCGTGGAGCAGAGCGTCCAGAATATGCCCCTCCACCATGGTGTATCGGATAGAAGAGGCCATCAGGATCATCAGCACCGAGGGGGCGATGGTCTTGACGCCCCGCAGGAAGCTGCGGCCCAGCTCGCGCCCGCCCATGCCGGCGGCCAGCGCCGCCGTGACACCCGCTGCCAGAAAGGTCAGGGCCACGATGATCATGGTCAGATCCCGCAGGGCCGGCACCAGACCCGAGCAGAGCACCAGCGCGATCCCGGTTCCCAGGATGACGGCAAAGAGCCGCAGAGCCCGGTCCATCCCGGGGCTGGCCGCATGGGTCTCCGCCGCCTGCCGGTCAGGAGCCGCAGTCTCATGCCGCCTGGCGTGCAGAAAGACGAAGCCGAACAGCAGCAGATAGATCAAACCGAAGGAGACAAGCCGCAGCCAGAGGCCGCTGAACATGGGCAGGCCCGCCAGGGTCTGGGCCACGCCGATGGTGAAGGGATTGGCCACGCCGGCGGCAAAGCCGCAGCCCGCGGCCAGCAGGCTCATGGCAAGCCCCGTCTCCGCCGTCCAGCCCAGGCTCAGGGCCAGGGCCACCACGAGCGGCACCAGAGGGGCGACCTCCTCGAAGGAGCCCACCAGCGAACCCATGGCCATGAAGAAGGCGATCAGCACCGCCATCAGCCGGTAGCGCACCGCCCCATAGCGGGCCGACAGCTTTTCCAGCATGTAGCGCATCAGCCCGCACTCCCCCAGGGCGTTGAACACGCCGCCGATCACCAGCAGGAAGAGGATCACCGCAATCAGCGCGCCGGAGCCCTCCGCCCCCAGCACCAGCAGCGGCGAGAGCAGCCACTTCCAGAAGGGCAGACCTCCCGGCACCGCACGATAGCCGCCGGCGGTGTCCACCACGGTGTGGCCCGCGGCGTCGGTGATCCGGGCGTACTCCCCGCCGGGCACCACCAGCGTCAGCACATAGACCGCGACCATCAGGGCGAAGATCACGGCGATGGCCGCGAGAAAGCTCTTTGCGCTGATGTTCAGTCCCTTCTCTTTGCTCTGCATGATCCTCTCCCCTTCTGCGGCGCGCTCAAAGGCCGAGGCCGTGGCTGAGCGTGACGATGAAATCCTGGACGTTGGTCACGATGCCCTTGGCCGAGAGGCTGCCCCGGTCGCCCAGCTTGTTGGCCGTAAACTCGGAGATGTCCACGCAGTAAAAGTAGACCTCCCGGACGGTGCCGTCGGACAGCACCCGGTAGGAGGGGGTCATGTTGCCCACGGCGATGCTGTGGAGCATGGTGGCAAGGCAGATCACCGTGGTGGCGCCGCGCACCTGATCGCGCATTTTGTTCTGCGCCTCGTAGACATTGCCCGTCACCTCCGGCAGCGGGCCGTCATCCCGGATAGAGCCGGCCAGCACATAGGGAATGTGGCACTTTTCCATGTGGGCCATGATGCCGTCCGACAGGTTTTCCGCCTCCAGAAAAGCGCGGATGGAGCCGCATTCCCGGATGCGGTTGATGGTGTCCAGGTGGTTGTAGTGGCCGTTGGGCTGGCTCTGCTGTGTGTAGATGTTCTGGCCCAGGGCGGTCTTGAGCCAGGCCGCCTCCAGATCGTGGGTGGCCAGGGCGTTGCCGGCCAGCAGCGCGTCCACATAGCCGTTTTCGATCAGGCGGGAGAAGGCCTCCCGCGCGTCATAGTCAAAGGCCAGGGCCGGACCCATCACCCAGACAATCCTGCCGTGGTCCCGGTCGTGCCTGAGGATCTCATACAGCTCGTCATAGTCCCGGGAGAAAGCGGTCTCCCGCGAGCGCTTCTGCCGGAAGGCGAAGGTCTCCTCATGGCCGCCCTCGCCGTCATGGTGAAAGGCGCCCGGGTGGACGTAGATACCCTCGCTGCCGTCCTCGCTGCGGCCCATCACCACAAGCTGGCCCTGCCTGATACGCCGAAACTCGGTCACCGCGATTTTGCCGTCCTCCCAGACCGCCACGCAGTCCATACGGCTCTCCTCGGCCAGGTGCCAGGCGCCGTCGATTTTAAAATACTCGGGGAAAATGCTCATGGCGTGATAGCCCGTGGGCGCGATGCCGTCGGCCGGCGCAGGGACCAGCCGCGCCTCCGGCGCGTTTTGAAAGCAGGGCTGCGTGAAATCCGGGGCGTGATAGGTTCTGAGCTGAAAGGCCATGTCCTGTTCCTCCTGTCGTTCAAGTGTCTTTATTGTAGCACAGTTTCCTGCTGCGGTGCAACGCGATTCTGCATATCCACGCAAAACCGCAGGCGCGTTTTCACACACCTGCGGTTTTCCTCACAGCACGTACAGCCGGTCCTCCTGGGGCGGGGCCTCCCGGGGCGCCTCGTGCCGCCGGGCGTACTCCCGGGGATTGACGCCGACTGCCTGCCGGAACACCCGGGCAAAGTAGTTTGCGTTGGCAAAGCCGCAGGCGTCGGACACGAACTGCACCGTGTGCGTGCCCTGCCGCAGCAGGATGCGCGCGTTTTCGATGCGCACCTGGTTGAGATACCTGCCCGGCGTGACCCCGGTCTCCCGGCAGAAGCAGCGGGTCAGGTATTCCTGGCTCACCTCCAGCCGGGCGGCCAGCTCCCCGATCCCGTCGAGAAAGGCGTAGTCCCGCTGGATAATGCCCAGGGCCGCCTCCACCACCTGGGGCAGCATCCGCTGCCCGGCAGGTCCGGCGCTGCCGGTGCCGGAGAGGGCCATCAAAAGCGAATAGGCCGCCTCGGAGGCCTCCTTTGCGGGGACCTGGTGCGGTCGGGCCGCAAGCAGGCGCAGCATGCGCTCCGCCGCTTCGCCCCCGCGGGCGAAGAAGAGTCCGCCCTGCTCTCTGCATGCGGCAAAGACCCGGTCCGCCGCCTCGCCCTTGAGAACGATGAGCCCCAGCTCCCCGTCCTCGCCCGGCAGCAGGGACAGCTCCTCCTTCCCCTCCAGCACGGCGGCCTGTCTCGGCTCCAGCGGCCAGGCCAGATCCCCCGCCGCGACACGGAGGCGGCCTCTCAGCGGCGCCGCCACGCGCCACACTCCGTACTCCGCCGGGAGGGCCCGGATGCCGCCGGCGCGCAGGGTGAGCACCTGCGCCTCCAGCACGCCCAGAAGCCCCGAGAGAAAATCTCCCGGGGCCTCCAGTGTGACAGAATTGAGTTTTTCCGCGGCGGAATGCATCAGTGGACGATGGCCAGCTCCGTCTCCTTGTCGAAGAAGTGGGCTCTCTCCATCTCGGCGGGGATGCGGATGAACTCCTCGGTGGGACGCTCCACATAGGAGGGCGCCTTGACGATGACCTTCTTGTCCCCGACGAACATGTAGAGGTTGGTCTCAGCACCCAGCAGTTCGTAGAAGTCGACCTGGGCGGACATGGCGTTGGTCTCGTTGGCCTGGGCGATGGGCAGGAAGTCCTCGGGACGCAGGCCCATGATGACCTCTTTGCCCACGTAGGGCTGCAGGGCCTCGCACTTGAAGGCGGGGATCTCCAGCATGTCCTCGTTGAGCTTGGCGAAGAGCTTGCCGTCCTTGGCGACGATGGTGACGTCCAGGAAGTTCATCTGGGGGGAGCCGATGAAGCCGGCGACGAAGAGGTTGCACGGCGTATCGTACAGCACCTTCGGGGTATCATACTGCTGAATGAGACCGTCCTTCATGACGACGATGCGGTCGCCCATGGTCATGGCCTCGGTCTGGTCGTGGGTGACGTAGACGAAGGTGGTGTCCAGGCGGCGGTGCAGACGGGCGATCTCACTGCGCATGGAGGTACGCAGCTTTGCGTCCAGGTTGGACAGCGGCTCGTCCAGCAGGAAGACGGCCGGGTTGCGGACCATGGCGCGGCCCAGGGCCACACGCTGTCTCTGGCCGCCGGACAGAGCCTTGGGCTTGCGCTCCAGCAGGTGCTCCAGGTCGAGGATCTTGGCGGCCTCGTGCACGCGCTTGTCGATCTCGTCCTTGGGGACGTTGCGCAGGGTCAGGCCGAAGGCGATGTTCTTGTACACGCTCATGTGGGGGTACAGGGCGTAGTTCTGGAACACCATGGCGATGTCACGGTCTTTCGGGGGGACCTGGTTGACCAGTCTGTCGCCGATGTACAGCTCACCGCTGGAGATGGTCTCCAGGCCGGCGATCATACGCAGGGTGGTGGATTTGCCGCAGCCGGAGGGGCCGACCAGGATGATGAACTCCTTGTCCGCGATCTCCAGGTTCAGATTGGGGACGACGGGTTTGTCGGCGCCGTCATAGATCTTGGTAACATTTCTGAAGCTGATGGAAGCCATCGTGATTCCTCCCGTTTTTTGTGCGCGGGGCGCACGTTTTCTGATTCTCAGTATACCGGCTCGGCTCCGGAAACACAAGCCTATTTTTTTGACAAACGGATAATTTTTTGATCTTTTATTCCTACCTTGCCTGCAGCGGCCGTGCTATGCTATAATACACTTGACATGATGAAAGGAAAAGGAATGACTTATGGCTGACATCACTTATCAGCAGGCCCGCAAAATCGGGCTGAAGGAAGTCAGGATGAGAACCTCCCGGCACGAGGATCCCTATCTCCCCGCGCTGGAGGAACTGCTGCCGCACATGAACAGTCTCAACGAGGTCTCTCTGGGCAGCATCCGCATTGACATCGATCAGGTGGTCGGCACCAGGAGCGCCGCCAGGCGCGAGGCCTTCTCCGCCTCCTTCTATCCGCTGCTGGAGGAGAACAGTGAATTTGCCGCCAAATGGGCATCGCTGGCCGCCTCCCACCTGCAGGACGGGATCCGCGACCCCATCGTGGCCGTGGAGTATCTCAACCGCTTTTATGTGGTGGAGGGGCACAAGCGCGTCTCCGTGCTGCGCTTCTTCGGCGCGGCCACGGTAAGGGCCGAGGTGCGCCGCCTCATGCCCGCGAGAAGCGATGATCCGGAGATCCAGGTCTACTACGAGTTTCTGGACTTTTACCGCATCACCCACATCAACTATATCCGCTTCAGCCACCTGGGCAGCTACCCCGCGCTGACAGAGCTCCTCTGCGGCGAGGACCGCACCCCCTGGGATGAGGACCGGCAGCGCAGCTTTTTCTCCGGGGTATACCGCTTCCGCAAGGCCTACCGGGTCTCCCAGCTCAGCAGCTCCCTGACCCAGGACGGCGCCCTGCTGCGCTATCTTCAGATCTTCGGGCTGCAGGCCTTCATGACCCGCACGCCCACGGAGCTGAAAAACGATCTGGCCGCCATCACGCCCGAGCTCATCAGCATGAAAAACGAGAGCAGTCCCGTGCTGCTCACCGATCCGGCGGAGGCCCCGCGGGGGATCCTCAGCCGCATCGTCCGACCTGGGGTAAGGGATCTCAAGGCGGCCTTCCTCCACGACAAGAACCCCGAAACCTCTTTCTGGACCTACGCCCACGAGCAGGGGCGGCTTGCCGCCCAGGAGGCGCTGGGTGAGCGGGTGGAGACGAAGAGCGAGTTCAACATGCTGGAGCGCGACTTCGACGCCGTCATCCGGGAGCTGAAGGAGGAGGGCTGCGACATGGTGTTCACCACCACGCCGAGGCTGCTCTCCCCCACGCTGACGGCGGCGGCCGCCTACCCGGATATCAAATTCCTCAACTGCTCCCTGAACGTGAGCCATCCCCTGCTGCGCTGCTACTACGCCCGGATGTATGAGGCAAAATTTTTGACCGGTGTGCTCGCCGGCGCCCTGAGTGAAAATCCCAACGTGGGCTACATCAGCGACTACCCGGTCTACAGTACCCCCGCCTCCATCAACGCCTTCGCCCTGGGCGTGCGGACCGTCAACCCCAGGGCCCGGGTGCTGCTGGAGTGGTCCTCCGTCAAGGACACCAACATCGACGAGCATTTCGCCCGCTACGGCGTGGCGGCGGTCTCCGGCCAGGACAGCCTGATCCGGGACGAGCGGCAGCGGAGCCTGGGGCTCTTCCTCCAGGTGGGCGGGAAGCAGGTCAATGTGGCCAACTCCTTCTGGAACTGGGGCAGTTTCTACCGCAAGATCCTGGAGTCCGTGCTGGACGGCTCCTGGGCGGATCTCAACAGCACCAGCGAGTCCGGCCAGACTATCAATTACTGGTGGGGCCTCTCCACCGGCGTGGTGGACGTGCGGCTGGGCGAACGGGTGCCGGCGGAGACGGCGCGGCTGGTAAAGCTCCTGCGGCAGGAGATCGTGGACGGTCGCTTCCGTCCCTTCGACGGGCCGGTCTACGACCAGCACGGTGAGCTCCGCATTCAGGAGGGCGAGGTGCTGACCCCGCCCCAGATCCTGCAGATGGACTGGCTGGTGGAGAATGTGGACGGAGAGATCCCCACCATCGACCGGCTGACCCCCCAGGCCCAGGAGCTGGTGAAGATCCAGGGCGTGAAGGCCACCGAGCCGGAGGCATAAAAAAGCGCGCTGCAACAAGCAAAAACCGTCATTCCGAACCAGTGACCGATGTCACTGGTGTGGGAATCCGTTCTGTCATTCCGGCAGAAAACGGATTGCCACGACCAGTTTGAGAACTGGTCTCGCAATGACGCGCTTGTTGCAGCGCGTTTTTTGCGCCTATTCAGCGGCGGCGTTTTTGTCTGGGTTTGGGCTTGTCCTCGCCCAGGATGTCCTCCCGGCGGTTCCAGTTGGGGTCGGAGAAGCTGCTCTCCTGCACCATGAGATCCTGCTCCTGGTGCTCCTCGTCGGTGAAAATGGCGCCCTCGGCGGGCTTGCGGTTCTTGACCTTCATGGCCTCGGGGCTGATCTTCTGAAAGGCCTTGCGATAGAAGAAGCTGGTGAGATAGGCGATGAGGCCAAAGCCGCAGACCGCCCAGAGATAGGTGAACACATCCACCGCGGTGGGATTCATGAAAAAGCTGATGTACACCGCGGCGATGATGAGCAGGATGCTCAGCACCGTCCAGGGCAGGGCGCCCACGCTCAGAAGCCAGGCGTTGCGGATGGTGTTCTTCACCGAGTTTTCATACCGGGCCTGCAGCGGGAAGAGGTACAAAAAGCCGAAGAGAAAGATCATGGCCAGAAAGTAGAAGGTGATCATGTAGACCCTTCCGTAGGTCCCGGCCATGTTCCGGGCGATCCAGTAGTAGGCGCCGAGGAAGGCGATGATGGCCAGGCTGAAGAGCCACAGCGCCGTGCCCTGCTTGAAGTTCGCCTTGAACGCCAGCCAGAAATCCCGGAAGATCAGGCCGTCGTCCTTTTCCTCCTCATAGACCAGCTCCTGCATACAGGCATACAGCGCCGACAGCGACGCGCCCACGGTGAAGACCGGCAGGCAGAAGACGATGAACATCAGGTTGCAGATCACGATGTCCGCCAGCTTCCCCAGGGCGATCATCAGCGGGCCGTTTGGATCAAACATTCTCATGGCTTTCCCTCCGGACAGATCATGCCGATTTCTATTTGGATATCCGTAAAAGACAGGGGCGCCGCAGACACGGCGCCCCAGACTGTTTTGCGCGAAAGGGCTTACTTGATGGCGCCCTGAACCATGCCGTCCATGATGTGCTTCTGCGCGAGCAGGAAGATCACAATCATCGGGACCATGGCGAGCAGCGCGGCCGTCAGGATCATATCCCAGGACTTCACGAAGGAGCCCACGAAGGCCTGCACTGCCACGGGCAGGGTCTTGTTCGGGTTGCTCTGGCCCAGCAGAATGGAGGGGAGCAGGTAGTCGTTCCAGATCCACATGCCGTTGAGGATGGTAACGGTCACGATGGTGGGCTTGAGCAGTGGGAAGATGATGCGGAAGAAGGTGCCCTCGGGAGAGCAGCCGTCGATGGCGGCGGCCTCCTCCAGCTCATAGGGGATGCCCTTGATGAAGCCGGTGAGGATGAACACCGTCATGGCGCCGCCGAAGCCGCAGTAGGCGAAGATCAGGCCCGGCAGGGTGCCGTTCATGCCCAGACCCACGAAGCGGCCCACTTCACGGAAGGTGGCGATCAGAGGGAGCATAACCACCTGGAAGGGGATGATCATGGAGGAGATGAACACCATGTAGATCACGGTGGACCACTTGGTCTTGTTGCGGCAGATGACCCACGCTGCCATGCCGCCGAAGACGGCCAGCAGGATCAGGGAGATGATGGTGACCACGGCGGAGGAGCCGAAGGCGTGCCAGAACACGAAGTTCTTGTTGTTGATGACGTTGTTCAGGTTGGCGGTGAACTGCTTGAAGCTGGCGCCGGCGGCAGAGATAGGATCCTGCACGATGGCGGCCTGGGTCTTGAAGGAGTTGAGCACCACCAGGAAGAACGGGAAGAGAATGTAGATGGCCAGCAGAACGGCGATAACCGTCAGCGTAATGGCGCGGGATTTCTTCATTTTCATTACATCTCGACCTCCCTCTTGTTGGAGATACGCACCTGGACCAGCGACACGCAGGCCAGGATGATGAAGAAGAGGATGGCTTTCGCCTGGGCATAGCCGTACTGGTCACGGGCAAAGGCGGTGTTGTAGATGTTCAGTGCGATCATCTGCGTACCGTTGGACAGGCGGGAGCCCATGAAGCTGCGGACGGTGCCGACGCCGTTGGTCAAGGCCAGGTTGACGTCGAACTGCTTGAAGGCGGAGGTCAGGGTCAGGAAGGTGCAGATGGTGAAGGTGGCGGCGATCATGGGCATCTTGATCTGGAACAGGGTGGTCAGGTCGCTGGCGCCGTCGATCTGCGCGGCCTCCAGCACGTCCTTGGGGACGGTGGCAAGACCGTTGATGTAGATCAGCATGATGTAACCGGCATACTGCCAGATGTACACGACAATGATGGCCATAAACGCCGTGTTGGTGCTCGCCAGCGCAGAGTGCGGCGAGTTGAGGATCGTTGTGAGCACGTTGGAGAAAATGAACTGCCAGATGTAGCCCAGAACGATGCCGCCGATCAGGTTCGGCAGGAAGTAGGCCGCCCGGAAGAAGCCCACGCCCTTGAGCTTGGTGGTGCAGAGCAGAGCCAGCAGGAAGGCCACCAGGTTCACCAGGATCATGTTGACCACCACGAACAGGATGGTGAGCAGCAGGGACCAGATGAAGGCGGGTTCCTTGAACATGGCGGCGTAGTTTTCAAAGCCTACCATCCGGGTGAAGGTGACGCCGTTCCAGTCCGTGAAGGAATAGAAGAAGCCCACAAACATCGGGATGATGACGGTGACTGCAAAGGTGAAGAGCAGGGGAAACAGGAAGATAAAGTTGATAATGGCGCGGTGGTGCATGATCGTGGGGATGTAGTACAGACCCGCCAGCACCAGCAGAGCGCCCAGCACCAGGAACAGGCCGCGCAGGGCCAGCTTGGCGGAGCCCATGTTGACGACCAGATAGGTCTTGGTAAAGTCCATCCAAAGGGCGGCGATCAGAAGAACGACACCCGCAATCAGGAGCACCAGCGACAGAATCTTCCTGCTGGAATTGTTTTCATTCATCTTTCAGAACGCTCCCTCTCATTTCTCAAAACTGTCAAACAATAGGGGAGAAGGGCGGTGGCAGCGCCGCCGCCCTTCTGGGTTTTGCAAAAGTGCTTACTTGACGTAGTCGGGGATCACGGAAGCCATGGCTTCGACGAAGCTGGCGACATCCTCATTGCCCATGGCGAAGTCCTGGAAGATAGCGCCGGTGCCGTCCTGAGCCATGTTGGAGGGCTGGCCCATCCAGTGCCAGGCAGAGGTCTTGCCGGCGGCGGCGTACTCGGACACGGGGCCCGCAAACGGGTCATTGGCGACGACGGTGCAGCTCTTGAAGGGGCTGACACAGCCGGCTTCCTGAACCATGATCTGCTGACCGTCGGGGCCGGCGAGCCAGCTCAGGAACGCCTCAGCATCGGCCACGTTGCCGTCCTTGTAGACAGCCCAGTGGGAGGGAGCGTTGGTCAGGATGGTGTCGATGCCTTCCTCGAAGCAGTAGGGCACGTAGCCGCACTCAAAGTTGCCGGCCGCGGCATACTGATCCTTGTACTGGTTGGTCAGGGAGGAGCCGATCCAGGAGCCCTGGGTCACGAAGGCGTACTTGCCGGCGGCAAAGCCGGAGACCTGCATATCGTAGTTGCCGGAGACCAGCAGAGCGGGGTCGGAGTAGTGGTTGAACAGGTCGACCATCTCAGCGAAGTGGGTGAAGCGATCGATGTCCAGCTTGCCCTCGTTCATCATCAGGTCGAAGTAGGTGGTGTCGTCACGGGCGAGGCCGGCGTCCAGGTACTGGCCGAACAGGTGCTGGCCGGTGGACCAGTACAGCTCGGTGGCGTTGGCGCAGTAGCCGATGACGGCAGTGATGCCCAGCTCGTCCTTCTTGGCGTCGATGGCCTCAAAGGCGGCCTTCATGGACTCGGGCCCGGTGATGGACTTGGGGTCAACGCCGGCCTTGTCCAGGATGCTCTTGTTGTAAGCAAGGCCGATGGCCTCGGTGGTGTAGGGGAAGCCGACAAGGCCTTCCTCGCTCACAAAGCCTGCGTCAGTGTCCTTCGCCCAGTCCTGATCGGACATGTCGACGACCATGCCGGTCCAGTTGGCGAGGTCGGGAGCGCCCTCGAACACGAAGATCTCGGGCATGTTGCCGGCCTGGTAGTACTGCTTCAGCGTGGCCTGCAGGTCAACGCCGCCGCCGAGGGACTCAACCTCGACGTGCTTGCCGGTGGCCTCTTCGTAGGCCTTGGCAGCGTGCTCCAGGGGCTCGGCAATCTCGATCTTGCCGTTGAACAGACGGATGCCGTTGGCAGCGGAAGCCGCGGCAGCGGGAGCTGCGGCCTGGCTGTCACCGGCGGGAGCCGCGGCAGGGGCTGCGGACTCAGTGCTGACGCCGCAGGCGGCCAGAGCGATGACCATGGTCAGCGCCAGCACGAGAGCAAGAAACTTTTTCATACTTTTTCCTCACTTTGTTTGAATTTCCGAAAGGGTGCAAACTCCCCTTCCGGCTTTCTTGATTCTAACATTTTAAGGATTTAAAATCAATCATTTTTGTAGGATGTGCCCAATCTGGGCGTTTTGTACGAATATAGATTGTGTTTCTTGTTCTGTTTTGCCAATTGACAAACCGGCCCTTTTCGTTCTCGCCGTTTTAAAGTGCAGCAGCGCGGCCTCCCCATTCCGGGAGGCCGCGCTGTTTTATCACCGTGATCGGGATTTATTGCAGATGGAGCTCCTTCCCATAGGAGCGGATGGTGAGAGCCGGGCCGCTGACCAGGCGGTAGCCGGGACCTTCGGCACCCATGGTGAGCTCCACGCAGCTGCCGCGGACGCTCACCCGGAAGCGGTATCCCTGCCACTGGGGCGGCAGCACCGGCGCAAAGGAGAGCACGCCTCCCCTGTACCGCATCCCGCCGAAGCCCTTGACCAGTCCCGTCCAGGTGCCGGCCATGTTGGCCATGTGCAGACCGTCCTTGGTGTTGTGGTGCATATCGTCCAGATCCAGCCGCGCCGAGGACATGAAATAGTCATAGGCGGTCCCGACCTCTCCGATCTCATTGGCGAGCAGGGAGAACACCGCCATGGAGAGGCTGGAGTCGTGGGTGGTGACCGAGTCGTAGAAGAAGAAGTTTTTCTTCTTCTCCTCCGGGGTCCAGCGCTCGCCGTACTGGGTCATGGCCAGGATCAGGTCCGCCTGCTTGCACACCATGGAGCGGTAGATGGTCAGCCCGTGGTAGTGGATCAGCAGCGGGTGCTTTTCCGCCGGGATGGAGTCCAGCGGCCAGGGCCTGCGGTCCAGGAAGCCGTCGTCCTGAGGCACGACGCCGTCCCGTGCCGCGGGGTAGTACATCTTCTCCGCCGCCTCCAGCCAGCCGGCGGCTTCCGCCGGGGTGAAGTCCAGCGCCGCGCAGAGCCGCTCATAATCCGCCGGGCGCTGCGTGCGCAGGCGCTCCATGGCCGCCGCCGCGCCGCGCAGGTTCTCCTCCGCCACGCAGTTGGTGTAGACGTTGTTGTTGACCATGACGTTGTATTCGTCCGGCCCGGTGACGCAGTTGAGCACAAAGCGGCCGCCCTTCTCGGCGCTGAAGAAGCCCAGGTCGTAAAACAGCCGCGCCGTCTCCACCAGGATCTCCGCCCCGCAGGAGGCGAGAAAGTCCAGATCCTCCGTCACGTCCACATATTCCAGCACCGCGTGGGCGATGTCGCCGTCGATGTGGTACTGGGCGGTGCCCGCCGGGAAGTAGGCGCTGCACTCGTCCCCGTCGATGGTGCGCCAGGCGTAGAGGGCGCCCTTGGGGTGGCCCAGCTCCCGGGCCCGCTCGCGGGCCTTGGGCAGGATGGCGTAGCGGTACTCCAGCAGCTTTCTGGCCAGGGCCGGGTCCGTATACAGGAACACAGGCAGGATGTAGGCCTCGGTATCCCAGAAGGTGTGACCCTCGTAGCCCTCGCCCGTCAGGCCCTTGGCGGCGATGTTGGTTCTGCCGTCACGGCCGGCGGACTGGTAGATGTGGAAGAGGTTGAAGCGCAGGCCCTGCAGCAGGGCGTCGTCCCCCTCGATGGAGAGCCCGACGCCTTCCCAGAAGGCGTCCAGCGTCTCCCGCTGCTCCCGCAGAAGCGTGTCGAAGTCCGGGGCCCCATGGCACAGGGCGGCCGCCTGTTCGGGCAGCTTCTCCGCGTCACCCCGCGCGGCCAGGTAGCAGATGCTCTTTTCCATGCTCAGCTCTGTCCCGGGGTTCATTCTCCGTCCGGTGCTCCAGACGGCGCCGCTGCCCTCCGCCTGGGAGACACCGACGGCGCCGCGGTGTTCCACGGCGCAGCAGATGGAAAAGCCGCTGCGTTTGGTCTGCTGCCCCATGAGCAGCATCTCCTCCCCCGCCTGGGCGAAGGCCAGGGTGAGGGTCCGGTCCTTGCCGGCGGCGTTGCGGGGGTCGTTGGGGTCCCCCTCCGCGATCACCGCGGGGACCAGGGGGCTCATGACCCGCAGGGCACAGGAGCCCTCCAGGCAGCGCACGGTCAGCCGCACCGCGGCAAGTTCCTTTCGCTTCAGGCTCACCAGTCGCTCCGACTCCACCGAAAGGACCGCGCCCTCCCGGGTGTGCCAGAGGAAGCTGCGCCGCAGAGCGCCGGCGCGCAGATCCAGGGTCCGCCGGTGCTCCCGCACGTCGGACACGCCCAGATCCAGCCGCTCGTCCCCGGCAAAGAGCACGAGGCTCTTGGCGTCCATGACGTTGCAGATGGTCTCATGATTCTTGGCGTAGCCGTAGGCCTTCTCGCCGTAGACGATGGGCTCGGTGTCAAAGACGCCGTTGAGGAAGCTGCCCTGGATGGTCTCCGCGCCCGCGGCGCTGCCCTCCTCCAGGTTGCCGCGCAGGCCGATAAAGCCGTTGGCCAGGGCGAAAACCGACTCGTTCTCCCGCAGGGTTTTGGGGTCAAAGCCCTCCTCGGTCACTTCCCAGGGGGCGTAGGCAAATTTCGGTTCCATGTGTCTCCTCCCTCAGTCCACGCAGTCCAGCAGTTCGGAAAAGCTCCTGAGACTGTATTCGGCAAGTCCGCTGCCCGCGGCATCGCCCACGGCGGCGGCGTCCATCCCGGCGGCATGGGCGGCCTGGACGCCGGCCACCGCGTCCTCCACCACCAGGCAGTCCTTCGGCTCCAGCCCCAGGTACTCCGCGGCCTTCAGGAAGACCTCGGGATCCGGCTTGGAGCGGGTGATGTTGGTGCCGTCGGAGATCTTGTCAAAGTAATCCCCCAGGCCGATGCGGCTCAAAATGAATCTGGTGTTCTTGCTGGAGGAGCCGATGCCCAGCAGAAGGCCCTTTGCCCGCAGGGCGTCGAGAGTCGTCTTTACCTCGTCGGAGAGATCCGCGGGGGTCATCTGCTTCAGCAGCTCCCGGTAGGTGTTGTTCTTCTCCTCGGCGGCGGCCAGCTTTTCCTCCTCGGTGAGCGTTCCGTTGTAGCGCTCCAGCACGATCTCCAGGCTCGCCATGCGGCTCACGCCCCGGAGCCGGTTGTTGATGGTCTCGTCAAAATAGGCGCCCAGGCGGTCGGCCAGGGCCTTCCAGGCCAGGTAGTGGTAGTGGTCGGTGGAGCAGATCACACCGTCCAGGTCGAAGATGATCCCTTTATATTTCATGGCAGGCTCTCCTTTTTGCTCTCCGTGATACGGGATTTGCATAACAAAGGCATTATATCATACAACCTGTCCGGTCGTAAAGAGAGAGCCCGGCAAAACCGGGCTCCGAGACTGTCAAAAAACCTGCGGACATGAAGGACGATAGGGCCGCAGGGGAGCTCGAGGGGAAAATTCCCCCAGCGGGGGAAATGTCAGCAAAGCTGACAAAAGGGGGGAGGACCAAGGCCCCTTGCTCTCCTTGCCGCATTGCATGCTGCTGCCCGCTGATAGCAGGCAGCAGCATGCGCGGCTGCGGAACAGCGGGTTCCCTTTCTCTGCCACTGGCAGCGGGAACCGGCTGTTCTCGAGTTGGATAAACCGCCGTCCGAAAGGCCTTGATTTCTCAAGGCTTTTCGGGTAATAGCATTTTGCTCAGAGCAAAATGCTCGGCGGCTGAAGTTTGTCAAAAAGTCCGGCAAGGACTTTTTTGACAAACTGAGAGCCCGGTAAAACCGGGCTCCAATCTTTTTCTTATTCAAAATCAAGCACGCGCTTCATGCGCACCAGGGTGTTGCGGTTGCGGATGGCGGCCGAGATGTCCAGCATCTCGTCGGCCAGGGCCGGGTCGATGCCGATGTGCTCCGGCAGGTATTTGCAGCCGCAGTCGGAGTAGAGCTTCTCCATCTCCTCCACGGAGGGCAGCGCGTCGAGCATGGCCTTGATCTCGTCCCAGTGGTCCACGATGTTCTGGGGATCGAAGGTGCCCAGCACGTCGTGCTCGTTCTCCTTTAGGATGCCGGGGGCCAGGCGCTCGCCGAACTTCTCCAGGACCCACGCCTCGGTCAGGGGCTTGAAGGGCCTGGCCTTGGGCTTCATGCCCGCCAGCTTGTGGTACTCCCGGATGCACTGGAAGGTGCCCACGCCCACGCACTCGCCGTGGATGCCCTCGGCCTTCTCGAAGCGCGGGGGATGCATCTCCACCAGATGGGCCATCAGGTGCTCGGCGCCGGAGGCCGCGCGGGAGTGGTCCAGCAGCTGCATGGTCAGGCCGCTCTCCATCTGGGCCATGGTCATGGCCTCGTGGTCAGCGACGCCGGTGGCCGCGTACTGGTCCGCCGCGTCCCGCATGAGCTTCAGGGCGTGCTCGGCCAGCTCCGCCACCACGGGGCAGAAGTACTCCCCGTCCACCAGATGGGAAATGCGCCAGTCGGTCAGGGAGATGTACTTGGCCAGGATGTCGTTGATGCCGCTGGCGATCAGGCGCTTGGGCGCGCCGCTGATGATGCCCAGATCCGCCACCACCAGCACGGGAGCGCACATGGGGGTGGACTTCTTCTGGCCCTTGATGATGGCCGAGCAGATGTTGGCGGTGAAGCCGTCCGAGGAGGCCAGCGTCGGCACCGCGACGAAGGGGATGCCGAGCTTATAGGCCGGATAGCGGCCGAAGTCCATGATGGTGCCGGCGCCCACGGCCACGAGCACCTCGGGCTTGTCCAGCTGCTCCATCATCTTCTCGATCTGTACGTCCTCGGCCCGCAGGCCGTTGGGATCCAGGACGATGTTCTGGTCGGCCTTCATATGCCGGCCCTCCGTCAGCTTCCAGGTGATCTCATCGTAGACCACCGTACGGCGGCCGGTCAGGCCCAGCTCCTCCATATACTCCTCAAAATGGGAGAGGGCGTTGTCCTCCACGACCACCTTTTTCGTCTCCAGGGTATGCTCCCGGCCGCAGACGCAGAGGCCGGCATATTTGGCGCAATCCATAATCATGGCGTTGTTCCTCCGTAATTTCGGCGCGGACGCCGTTTTTTTCCGCATCTATGATACGAAACCGCGGCGGAAAAGTCAACCGCAAGCCGCCGGAAATTGGCGCAAACCCGGGATTTTCTCCCTTTTATTTTGTCAAGATTTCACAACATCGGCACGCTCGATTTGTGATTTTTGGCGGATTGCCAAAAATTTTTTCAGATTCTTGACATCGACACATTGCGGTGCTAAAGTGATACCACTTTTAGAAAGGAGACGCAGACGATGTTTGGACGTTTCAATCGTTTCAACACCACGGGCTCGAACGGCAACGGTTCCGAGTCTGCTTCTCGCTGCGCTTCTTTCAACTTCATCCTGCTTGTGATCGACGCTGTGCTTGCAGTGTCGATTTTTGTTTGCGCGGAAGTCCTGGGCCTCACTGTATCCGTTCTGCTGGGTGTATCCGTCCTGGTAATCGCGATTATTCTGTGCGGCCTGATTCTTATTGAACCCGCGCAAATACGACCGAAGCAGTCAGCGGCCTGATTCAATCGGATTGAATCGGCCCCGACCAGATCGGTCGGGGCCGATTTTTTAACCCCGCCTCTCCTCTGTTTGATCCGGCATGGAACATGCCGCTTCAATATAAATCTGTCGATCCAAAAAATGAAAAGGAGAAAACACAATGAAGAAAGTACTCGCATTCGTACTGGCTGTCGTCATGGTATTTGCACTGGCAGCCTGCGGCGGTTCCTCCACCAGCGCCCCCGCCGCCACCCAGGCCCCCGCAGCCGCTCCCGCCGCTGAGGCTGCTCCCGCTGCCGAAGCCGCTCCCGCCGCCGACGCTGCCTTCAAGCTCGGCTCCCAGGGCCCCCTGACCGGCGGCGCCGCCATCTATGGCAATGCGGTCATGAACGCCATCCAGATCGCCGTTGACGAGGTCAACGCCATGGACGGTGTCCACTTTGAGTTCATGGCTCAGGACGACGAGGCCGACTCCGGCGACAAGGCCGTCAACGCCTACAACGCCCTGATGGACTGGGGCATGCAGGTCATGGCCGGCACCGTCACCTCCGGCTCCGGCATCACCGTCTCCGCTCAGGCCTACTCCGACCGTCTGTTCATGCTGACCCCCTCCGGTTCCTCCGCTGACCTGACCGCCGGCAAGGACAACGCCTTCCAGGTCTGCTTCACCGACCCCAACCAGGGCATTGCCTCCGCCGACTACATGGCCGAGCACTTCGCCGGCGCCAAGGTCGCCGTCATCTACCGCAACGACGACGCCTACTCCCAGGGCATCCATGACACCTTCGTGGCTGAGGCCGCCAGCAAGGGCGTCGAGGTCGTCTATGAGGGCGGCTTCACCGACGGCACCGCCGACTTCTCCGTCTACCTGACCGACGCCAAGGCTGCCGACGCCGACATGCTCTTCCTCCCCATCTACTACCAGCCCGCCTCCGTCATCCTCACCCAGGCCGATCAGATGGGCTACAAGCCCACCGTCTTCGGTGTGGACGGCATGGACGGCATCCTGGGCCAGGAGAACTTCGACACCTCCCTGGCCGAGGGCGTGTTCCTGCTGACCCCGTTCGCCGCTGACGCCGACGACGCCCGCGTTCAGGCCTTTGTCGCCGAGTACCAGAAGCGCTACGGCGAGATCCCCAACCAGTTCGCCGCTGACGGCTACGACGCCGTTTACATCCTGAAGGCCGCTCTCGAGGCCGCCGGCTGCACCCCCGACATGAGCGCTGCCGACATCTGCGAGGCCCTCATCCAGGTCATGCCCAACATCACTGTTGACGGTGTGACCGGCCAGGGCATGACCTGGGCTTCCAACGGCGAGGTCTCCAAGGCCCCCATGGCCGTCGTCATCAAGGACGGCGCCTACGTCACTCCCGAGTTCTAAGTCTCGGCTTCTGACGCAAGTTTAAGCGAATATCCCGGCTGCCGGGGGCAAACTGCCCCCGGCAGTCCAAGAACGCAAGCTTCCTGTGACTCGACACCTGTCAAAGCCACAGGGGGAGCTCGAGGGGGCACAGCCCGCCTCGCGTTCGATAAGCCGCCGTCTGAAACGCTTGACAATCAAGCGTTTCAGATAAAAGCATTTTGCGCTGCGCAAAATGCTCGGCGGAATAGCTGCCGGGGCGAACTGCCCCCGGCAGCTATGGCCGTCTTTCTGCCCCGGAAAGGAGCGCGGCAAAGGCCCCTTTCCCGCGCCGCTTTCTGGTGCAGAAATCCACGAAAGAGAGAGGAATTTGTTATGAAGTTTCTGGCCTATCTGGTCAGCGGTATCAGTCTGGGCAGCATCTACGCCATCATCGCCCTGGGCTATACCATGGTCTACGGCATCGCCAAAATGCTGAACTTCGCCCACGGCGACGTCATCATGATCGGCGGCTATGTCTCCTTCCTGACAGCCGTCAATCTGGGGCTTCCCCCGCTGGTATCGGTCGTGGTCGCCATGGTCGCCTGCACGGTGCTGGGCATCGTCATCGAGGCGCTGGCCTACCGGCCTCTTCGCGCAGCCCCGTCCCTGGCCGTGCTGATCACCGCCATCGGCGTAAGCTATTTTCTGCAGAACTCCGCCCTGCTGATCTTCGGCGCAAACCCCAAGGCCTACACCCCTGTGGTCTCCGGCACCCTGCAGCTCTTTAACGGGCAGCTGTCCATCTCCTATGTATCCATTTTGACCATCGTCTGCTGCATCGTCATCATGGTGGCCCTGACCCTCTTCACCGGCAGGACGAGAATGGGCAAGGCCATGCGCGCCTGCTCGGAGGACAAGGGCGCGGCGCAGCTCATGGGCATCAACGTCAACCGCACCATCTCCCTGACCTTCGCCATCGGCTCGGCTCTGGCTGCAATCGCCGGCGCGCTGCTCTGCTCCTTCTCCCCCACGCTCATGCCCACCACCGGCTCCATGCCCGGCATCAAGGCCTTCACCGCCGCGGTGTTCGGCGGCATCGGCTCTATTCCCGGCGCCTTCCTGGGCGGCATCCTGCTGGGCGTGATCGAGTCGCTCGCCAAGGCCTACATCTCCACACAGCTGTCCAACTCCGTGGTGTTCGCGGTGCTGATCGTCATCCTGCTGGTGCGCCCGGCGGGCCTGCTCGGCAAGCACACGCAGGAAAAGGTCTGAGGTAACTGCCATGAAGAACAAAGCCATTACAAGGAGCGCGCGCGGCGACCTGCTCAACTACATCGTCATCTGCGCCGCCTTTATCCTGATCACCGTGCTGAAAAACAACGGGGCGCTCAGCCGCTCCCAGCAGGGCCTGCTGGTACCCATCTGCTGCTACATCGTCATGGCCGTCTCCCTGAACCTGGTGGTGGGCATCCTGGGCGACCTGTCTCTGGGCCATGCGGGCTTCATGAGCGTGGGCGCCTTCACCGGCATCATCACCGCCATGACTCTGGCAAACGTGATCCCCTCCGCCCCCCTGCGTCTGGCCCTGGCCATGATCGTCGGCGCTTTCTTCGCCGCCGTGGTGGGCGCGCTGGTGGGCATTCCGGTGCTGCGTCTCAACGGCGACTATCTGGCCATTGTGACGCTGGCCTTCGGCGAGATCCTCAAGGAGCTCATCACCTGCCTGATCGTGGGCGTGGACGGCCGCGGTCTGCACATCATCTTCAACTTCAACGGCGCCAAATCCGCCAACGATCTCAAGCTGCTGGACGACGGCCGGGTCATCATCAAGGGCGCCCAGGGCGCCACCGGCACCCAGATGATCGCCACCTTCACCGCGGGCTTCATCCTCATCATGCTGACGCTGCTGATCGTGCAGAACCTGATCCGCAGCCGCCACGGCCGCGCCATCATGGCCGTGCGCGACAACCGCATCGCCGCCGAGTCCGTGGGCATCAACATCACCAAGTACAAGATGATGGCCTTCGTCACCTCCGCCGCCCTGGCGGGCGCGGCGGGCGCCCTCTTCGGCCTGAACTACTCGAACCTCGCCGCCACCAAGTTTGACTTCAACACCTCCATCCTGGTGCTGGTGTTTGTGGTGCTGGGCGGCCTGGGCAACATCCGCGGCTCCATCATCGCAACCGTGGTCCTCTACATCCTGCCCGAGGTGCTGCGCGGCTTTGCCAACTACCGCATGCTCATCTACGCGGTGGTGCTGATTCTGGTGATGCTCACCACCAACAACCCCATTCTGCAGGGCTATTTCACCCGGTTCCGTGAGAGCCTGGGCAAGCGCAAGGACAAGGAGGTGCAGGACGCATGACAAGCGGCAGTCTGAGAGTGCTCAATCCCAAGAACGTCTGGGGCGCCGACACCGAGCTGAGCAGGGACGGTTTCTACCCCTCCCTGAAAACCCCGCTCAAGCCCGTCACCCGTACCAACTATCTGCCTGAGCGTGATGCGGACAAGACACCCGTTCTTGAGTGCATCGACCTCGGCATCACCTTCGGCGGCCTGAAGGCCGTGGACAATTTCAACATCGCCCTGGGCCGCACGGAGATCGCCGGTCTCATCGGCCCCAACGGCGCCGGCAAGACCACCATCTTTAACCTCCTGACCAAGGTCTATGAGCCCACCCACGGCACCATTCTGCTCGACGGCAGGGACATCGCCTCCCTCGACACCGCGCAGATCAACCGCCGCGGCATCGCCCGCACCTTCCAGAACATCCGGCTTTTCCACAACCAGACCGTGCTGGAAAACGTGCTGATCGGGCTGCACAACGAGATGGACTACGGCATGATGAGCGGCATCCTGCGCCTGCCGGGCTACTGGCGGGCCGAGAAGATCGCCAGGGGCCGCGCCATGGAGTACCTGTCCCTGTTCCACCTGGAAGAGCACGCGGACGAGCTGGCCGGCTCCCTCCCCTACGGCGCCCAGCGCCGCCTGGAGATCGCGCGGGCCCTGGCCACCAACCCCGCTCTGCTGCTGCTGGACGAGCCGGCCGCGGGTATGAACCCCTCGGAGACCGTGGAGCTGATGGAAAACATCGTCAAGATCCGCGACACCTTCCAGATCGCCATTCTCCTCATCGAGCACGACATGAATCTGGTCATGAACATCTGCGAGGGCATCGCGGTTTTGAACTTCGGGCGCATCATCGCCAAGGGCAGCCCCGACGATATCCGCTCCAACCCCGCGGTGATCGAGGCCTATCTCGGCAGAAAGGGGGCCAACAAGGCATGATGCTCAAAGCAGAGGATCTCAACGTCTACTACGGCCCCATCCACGCCGTCAAGGGCGTGAGCTTTGAGGTGAAGGAGGGCGAGATCGTCACCCTCATCGGCGCCAACGGCGCCGGCAAATCCACCACGCTGAAAACCGTCTCCGGTCTGATGCGCAGCCGCGGCGGGCGCATCGAATTCATGGACAAGAGCATCGCCTCCACCCCCGCACACAAGATCGTGGAGCTGGGTCTGGCCCATGTGCCCGAGGGGCGGCGCATCTTCACCCGCATGACCGTGGAGGAAAACCTGGACATGGGCGCCTTCATCAAGAAGAACGCCAACGTGGAGCAGGACAAGGAGCGCGTCTTCGAGCAGTTCCCCCGCCTCAAGGAGCGGCGCAGGCAGATCGCCGGCACCCTCTCCGGCGGCGAGCAGCAGATGCTGGCCATGGGCCGCGCCCTGATGTCCAGCCCCAAGCTGCTGATGCTGGACGAGCCCTCCATGGGCCTGGCTCCCATCCTGGTGGAGCAGGTCTTTGATATCATCTCCGCCCTGCACAAGGCGGGCACCACCATTTTGCTGGTAGAGCAGAACGCCGAGATGGCCCTGGCCGTGGCCGACCGGGCCTACGTCATGGAGACCGGGCGCATCACCCTCTCCGGCACCGGCGAAGAGCTGGCCGCAAGCGAAGAGGTGCAGAAGGCGTATTTGGGCGGCTGAAGCCTTCGACGAAATGCAGGCATTTCGCCGAGTTTGCAGCTCTCTGCATGCACTCGCTTCGCTCGCACACCGGAGAGCTGAGAAGTGTTTTTTGCGCGGCGCATGTCCCCGCAAAAAACGGATTTGATTCCGCTCTTCGCGCGAGTTGCTCTATGAAAAAAGCACGGCAAAAATGCCGTGCTTTTTTGAGACTGTCAAAAAACCTGCGGTTATGAAGGACAACAGGGCCGCAGGGGAGCTCGAGGGGGCAAGGCCCGCCTCGAGTTGGATAAACCGCCGTCCGGAAAGCCTTGATTTCTCAAGGCTTTCCGGGTAATAGCATTTTGCTCTGAGCAAAATGCTCGGCGGCTGTAGTTTGTCAGAAAAGTCCATCAAGGACTTTTTTGACAAACTGAAAAAAGCACGGCAAAAATGCCGTGCTTTTTTGTTGTCTTTGTATTATACTAAACGTGGGATCAAATCTTTAGAAAAGTTCAGATTTCCCGCGGAACAAAGCGGGTTCCCCCGCGTCATATCAGCCGAGGACAAAAACGTTTCACGGAGGACACCACCATGAAAATGAGAAAAACCATTTCCCTCGTGCTCTGCCTGCTCATGGCCCTCTCTCTCTGCGCCTGCGGCAGCAGCAACAGCGCCAAATCCGAGAGCTCCAGCGCTTATTACGCCGCGCCCGCCGAGGCGCCCTATCCCGCGCCCGCCGCCGCCAACGGCTATTACGCTGCCGAGGAGGCCGCCTACGACATGGCCGCCGGAGGCGACGCCGGCTTTGTCACCGGCAGCACCGCCGCCCGGAAGGAATCCGGCAGCGAGACCCCCGAGGAAAACCCCGAGAAGATCATCTACTCCGCCGACGCCACCGTGGAGACCACCGAGTTTGACAAGAGCATTGCCGATCTCAACACCATGCTCACCGAATGCGGCGGTTTTGTGGAATCCAGCTCCGTCAACGGCAACAACTACTACGACTCCTCCCGCGGCAATGTCTCCCGCCGCACCGCCAACTACACCCTGCGCATCCCCAGCGCAAAGTTCAGCGGCGTGATGGAGGGTCTCTCCCGCCTGGGCAACGTCCCCTACACCTACATGTACACCGAGAACGTCACCGCGCAGTACTATGACGTGCAGGCCCGCATGCAGGCCCTGCAGGCCCAGGAGAAGCGCCTGATGGAGATGATGGAAATCGCCGAGACCGTGGAGGACATCATCACCATCGAGGACAAGCTCACCGACGTGCGCTACCGCATCGACTCCCTGCAGTCGAGTCTGAACAACTGGGACCGCCGCGTCAGCTACTCCAGCCTGAACCTCACCGTCAAAGAGGTCCAGGTCTACACCCCCGAGACCGTGGTCAAGATCACCTACGGCCAGCGCCTGGCCAAGGCCTTTACCAACTCCCTGAAAAACGCGGGCGAGTTCTTCCAGGATCTGCTGGTGTTCCTGGTCTCCGCCCTGCCGACGCTGGTGATCCTGGCGGTGCTGTTCTTCGTCTGCCGCCCGCTGGTGAAGAAGTGGCACGCCAAGGCCAAGGAGCGCCGGGCCAGACGCGCCGCCGAGAAGGCCGCGAAAAAAGCCCTGAAGTTCCAGGCCAAGGCTCCCGCCGCCGAAGACGGGGATAAAACCGAAAAGCCGTAAACGGCCGCAAAAACGGATACACCCAAATGATTCTCCCCGGCAATTTACTTGCCGGGGAGAATATACTTATGTTATAATAGCTTCTTGCATACCGTCCGCTTTAAAGGAGTACCGCCATGCGTTTTCGTGCTTTTCTCGCCATTCTGCTCTGCAAGGGGCTGCGCTGGTTTTCCCGCGTCCTGCACCGGGGCGGCACCGCCATGCCCGGCCGCTGGGCCCTGCGCGTCTGTCCGAATCTGCTGAGCATCCTGGCCAGGGACGTCAAGTCCGTCGCCATCACTGGCACCAACGGCAAGACCACCTCCGCCCGCATGATCGAGCAGGCCTTCGCCGAGCAGGGCAAGAGCTGTTTTGCCAACCGCTCCGGCGCAAACCTGATCTCCGGCATCACCACGGAGTTCGTGATGAATTCCACGCTCTCCGGCAAGTGCCGCAAGGAGTACGCCGTCATCGAGTGCGATGAGGCCGCCGCCGTGAAGGTCTTCCCCCAGCTCAGGCCGAAGGTGGTCGTGGTGACGAACCTCTTCCGGGATCAGCTGGACCGCTACGGCGAGGTGACCCACACCCTGGAAAACGTGCGCACCGGCGTCTCCGCCGTGCCGGAGGCGACGCTCTGTCTCAACGCCGACTGCTCCCTCACCGCGTCGCTCGCGGGCGATCTGCCGAACAGGGTCGTTTTCTTCGGCATCAATGAGGGCGCCGTGCCCTCCGCGAAGAAGAGCGAGCTGTCCGACGCCAGCCACTGCATCCGCTGCAAGACCGAATACGAATACGACTATATCACCTACGGCCACCTGGGCGGCTTCCGCTGCCCCCACTGCGGCTACCGTCGGCAGGCGCCGGAATACGCCGTGACCGGGATCCCGTCCCAGACCGCCGAGGGCAGCAGCATCGTGCTCAGCGCCCGCGGGCAGCGGTATCTGGCCGAAGTCAACCTCCCCGCCCTCTATAACGTCTACAACGCCGCAGGCGCCGTGGCCGCCGTGACCGAGATGGGTCTTGGAACTGACGCCGCCGTCTCCGCCATCGAGAACTTCAAATGCGGCTTCGGGCGCATGGAGAACTTCAAGCTCGGCAAAGCCGGCGCCAAGATGATGCTGGTGAAAAACCCCGCCGGCTGCAATCAGGTGCTGGACTTTCTCGCAGATGTCAAGGAGAAATTCTCCCTGGTGATCTGTCTCAACGACCGGGGGGCCGACGGCACCGACGTCTCCTGGATCTACGACGCCGCCTTCGAGCGGCTCGCCGACATGGGAGGGTATCTGGAGAAGATCCTGGTGGCCGGGGACCGGGCCGCCGACATGGCCGTGCGTGTCAAGTACGCAGGGGTGGCCCCGCAGTTTATCGAGATCCAGCGGGATTACGAAAAGCTGGTGAGCTGGATGGAGGAGCAGGAGCACCCCGTCTTCATCATCCCCACCTACACCGCCATGCTGGAGCTGCGCGAGACCGTCATCCGCCACGTGGGCGGGGACGAATTCTGGGTATAAATCTCACATGCAAAGCACGGCTTTGCATGTGAAAGGCTCGCATTTATCGCACTCGGCGCACGGGGACACGCCTCGCTTGGTCGATGCGAGGGCTCGCTCCGCTCGCCTCAGCGTGTTTTTGACACGGCAAAGCCGCGTCAAAAACGATCGAAATTGCCTTCGGGGCAAAGGGCGGACCTAGATTTGTTTTCAAGGAAGGTACGGTATGGAACTGAACATTTGCCATCTCTACCCGGATGTGCTGAACCTCTACGGCGACGGCGGCAACATCCGCTGCCTCACCCGACGCCTCGCCTGGCGCGGCATCGAGGCAAAGGTGACCAAAATGCCCATCGGAGACAGGACCGCTCTCACGAGCTTCGACCTGGTTTTCATCGGCGGCGGGCAGGACTTTGAACAGCAGGTGCTGCTGGAGGACCTGCACCGGGGCCGGGACAGGGAGCTGCTGCGCGCGGTGGAGGACGGTGTGACGGTGCTGGCCATCTGCGGCGGCTACCAGATGCTGGGCCACTACTACGAGACCCATGACGGACAGCGCTGCGACTTCATCGGGGCGCTGGATTTGGCCACCATCGGCGCAAAGAAGCGCATGATCGGCAACTACATGTTCCGCTGTGACGACTCTCTCGGCGGCATGACGGTGGTGGGTTTTGAAAACCACAGCGGCAAGACCCGCCTGAGCGCGGGAGTGCAGCCCCTGGGCACTGTGCTCTCCGGCTTCGGCAACAACGGGGAGGACGGCACCGAGGGCGCCCACTACAAAAACGTCTTCGGCACCTACAGTCACGGGCCCATGCTGCCGAAGAACCCGGCCTTTGCAGATCTGCTGCTGCGTACCGCCCTGGAGCGGAAATACGGTACGGCGGAGCTTGCCCCGCTGGACGACGCGCTGGAGACCATGGCCCACGACGAGATGGTCCGCCGCCTGGAAAGGAGCAAGAAATGATCCGGTTTGTAAACGGCCGCGTGCTGCGCTTTGCGGGCGAGATGCGCCTGACCGGGGACGAGGTCTGGACCGACGGCGGCGAGATCGCCTATGTGGGCCCCGCGCGCGCCGATGCCCCGGTCTTTGAGCGGACGGTGAACCTCAACGGCGACGTGCTGATGCCGGGCTTCAAAAACGCCCACACCCACACCGCCATGACCTTCCTGCGCTCCTATGCCGACGATATGCCCCTGAACGACTGGCTCTACAAGCAGGTCTTTCCCCACGAGGCCAAGGTCACGCCGGAGATGCTGTACGTCTTCACAAAGCTGGGCATCCTCGAATACCTCTCCTCCGGCATCACCGCAAGCTTCGACATGTATTTCCACAACGACGCCTACGCCCGGGCCAATATCGACAGCGGTTTTCGCACCGTGATCTGCGCGGCGCTGAACAACTTCGACAAGGACGTGGAGAACATTGAGCGGGAGTATCTGAAATTCAACGCCCTGGACGAGCTGGTCTCCTACCGTCTGGGCATCCACGCCGAATACACCACCTGCCGTGAGCGCATGGAGTATCTCTGCGCCCTGGCGCACAAGTATCAGGAGCCCTGCTTTACCCATCTCTGCGAGACCAGAGCCGAGGTGGACGGCTGCATCGGGCGCTATGGACTCACGCCGCCGCAGCTGCTGGACTCTCTGGGCTTTTTCGACTACGGCGGGGGCGGCTTCCACTGCGTGTGGATGAGCGACGAGGACGTGGCGCTCTTTGCCAGAAAGCAGCTCTGGGCCGTCACCAACCCCTGCTCCAACTTGAAGCTTGCCAGCGGCATCTGCCCGGTGGACAGGCTCGCCCACGCGGGCATCCCCCTGGCTATCGGCACCGACGGCGCCGCCAGCAACAACGCCCTGGACTTCTTCCGGGAGATGTATCTGGCCTCGGTTCTGCAGAAGGTAAGCCTCTCCGACGCAGCCGCGGGCGGGGCCGACCGGGTGCTGGAGATGGCCTGTGTGGGCGGCGCGCGCGCCATGGGCCTGGACGACTGCGACGACATTGCCCCCGGCAAGCGGGCGGATCTGGTCGTCCTGGATCTCAACCGGCCCAACATGCAGCCGCTGCACAACATCCCACGCAACATCGTCTACGCCGGCTCCAGGGAGAACGTGCGCCTGACCATGGTAAACGGGCGGGTGCTGTACGAGAACGGGGAATTCTTCACCGGGGAGGATCCCCGGGAGCTCTACGCCAGAGCCAACGCCATGATTCGGGAGATCCTTGCATGAGAGAGATTGATCTGCACATTCACACCACCGGCTCCGACGGCACCTATACGCCCCGCGAGGCGGTGAAGCTGGCAAGAGACCGCGGGCTGAAGGCCATGGCCGTGACGGACCACGACACGGTGATCGGCTATCCGGAGGCCGCGGCCGCCGGAGAGGAGCTGGGCATCGAGGTGGTGCCCGGCATCGAGATCAGCACCAAGTACGGCGTGGCCGTGCATGTGCTGGGCTATTACATCGACCCCGCGTCCCCGGCTCTGCGCCCGGTGCTGGACTGGGTGGTGGCCGACCGGGACAGCCGCAACCGCAAGATGGCCGAGCTCATGGCCGCCGACGGGCTCCCCGTCACCTACGAGGGGATGCAGGAGCGCTTCGGGGAGGTCATCGGCAGGCCCCACTTTGCCCGGGTGCTGGTGGAACTGGGCCTGGCCGAGAGCATCAACGACGCCTTCGCGCGCTTCGTGGAGAAGGGGCAGAAATACTACATGCCCCGCACCATCATGCCCATCGACCAGGCGGTGGAGATCATCGTCAACTCCGGCGGCGTGCCCGTGCTGGCCCACCCCTTCCAGTACAAAAAGAACGACGAGGAGCTGCGGGAGCTGATCGAGCACTGCATGGACCACGGGCTGAAGGGCATGGAGTGCCGCTACAGCGGCTACGGGCCGGAGAAGGTCGCCTACCTGGAGGCGCTGGCGGCGGAATACGGACTTGTCAAAACCGGCGGCAGCGACTTTCACGGGGATAACAAGCCCCACATCCAGTTGGGCACCGGTATCGAAAACGAGCTGGACGTGCCCTACGCGTGGCTGGAAAAGCTGAAAAAAGCCGCCGGGAAATAAAAAAGACAGACGCAAAAGCGTCTGTCTTTTTTGTCTTGATCGAATCACTCATTCCAGGCTTTGATCTGGGCGCGCAGCCAGTCGGCCCACTCGTCGATCCCCTCGCCGGTGCGGGCGCAGATGGGGATGATCTTCATGTTGGGATTGCGGCGCCAGGCGTACTCCTTGCACTTCTCGATGTCAAAATCGAAGTAGGGCAGCACGTCGATCTTGTTGATCAGCAGCACGTCGCAGATGGAAAACATCAGGGGGTACTTCAGGGGCTTGTCGTGTCCCTCGGGCACGGAGAGGATCATGGCATTTTTCACGGCGCCGGTGTCAAACTCCGCCGGGCAGACCAGGTTGCCGATGTTTTCCAGGATGGCAAAGTCCACGTCGTCCACGCCCAGGCCCTCCAGGCCCTGCCGGGTCATGCCCGCGTCCAGGTGGCACATGCCGCCGGTGTGCAGCTGGATGACCTTGGCGCCGGTCTTCTCGATGGTGGCGGCGTCCACATCGGAATCGATGTCCGCCTCCATGACGCCGATGCGGAATTCGTCCTTCAGCGCGGCGATGGTCTGACGCAGGGTGGTGGTCTTGCCGGAGCCGGGGGAGCTCATCAGGTTGAGCAGGAACACATGGTCCTTTTTCAGCTCCTCGCGCAGCTTGTCCGCTTCGCGGTCGTTGTTTTCAAAAACACTCTGCTTTATCTCAAGAATTCTATAGCCTTCCATAGTGCACCTCGCAGCAAAGAATAGGGATTTGCCAAGTCAGTATAGCACAGCTCAGGTCAGCAAATCAAGACCCTGCCGCAGATGGTCCTCCAGGGCGCTGCGGTTTTTGCAATAGTCGCTGTCTGCGTCGAGAAAGCGCAGGCTGTCCCCCGCCGAAAGCTTGCACAGCAGCTCCTCCAGCGCCGTCTCCGTCTCCCCCTCCGGCGCCGTCAGCGGGACAAGCCCCGCGTGAAGCGCCAGTACCGCACTCTGGTTCCCGATGGCAAGCCAGGTCAGAAAGTCCTTCGCCTCACCGGCGATCTCCTCGTCACCCAGAAAGGCAAAGCCCAGCAGCTCCGCGCTGCAGACGGGCTCTCCCCCCTCCGAGGGCGGCAGGGGTGCCGCGGCGGCATCCCCCTCCGCCAGCCCGGCCAGGGCCGTGGAGGGCACCAGCGCGCAGACCAGCTTCCCCTGCCGGACGCAGAGGGCCGGGTTTTCCGTCTCCCCCACGCCGCCGGCATAGACCGCCGCGGCCAGGGCGCCGGTAAGCTCCTGATAGACCTTCTCCGTCCGGTCCCTCTCCGCCTCGCCGTGGAGCTCCTTTCCCCGGGAGAGCATCCCTGTCTGCAGCAGCTCCGCCCAGGAGTCCGCCGCCAGCACCGGCTTGCCTGCCTCCTCGGCAAAGCGCAGCAGCGCCTCCAGACTCTCGGGCGGCTCGGGCAGCTTCTCCGCGTCATAAACCAGCAGCGGCACCCGGCTGCCCACCGGCCAGTAGCAGCCGCCGGTTTCGGGCAGATACGGCTCCACCCGCGCCGGCAGCGGCGGAAGCTGGCCCGGGGATTTCAGCGGACCGCGCCGGTCCAGGTCGCAGGCCCGGACATGGCTGCAGAGCAGCAGGTCCGGCCTTCCGTCCTCAAATGCCTCTCCCAGTGCCGTCTCGTCCGGGAAGGCCTCGGCAATGACCAGACATTGGGTCTGGGTCCGATAGTCGGCCAGCAGCGCCTCCATCACCGGGCGGGGGCAGTCCTGCTCCGCGTACCAGAGGGTGAGACTCCCGTGCTCCCCCCGGGAGACGGGCGTATAATGATACAGCGCCAGACACAGCAGGCCGGCCGCTACCGCGCCGATCAGCACCGCGTATCCTCTTCGTTTCATGACAATTCACCTCGACAGATGTTGTTATTTTATCACAGCCTGAGAAATGCCACAAGCGGTTTGCGCTTTTCTCTGCGGGATGGTATAATCATTTTTATCAGGAGAGGAGCGACGCACATGCGATACAAAGCGGTATTATTCGACATGGACGGCACGGTTCTGGATACTTTGGGAGATCTGACCAACGCCGTCAACCACACCCTGCGCGTTTTCGGCATGCCGGAGCGGACCCGCCGGGAGGCGGCGGGCTTTCTCGGCAACGGGGCCGCCTGGCTCATCGCCCACGCGGTGCCGGAGGGCACGAGCCCGGAGACGACCGCTGAGGTGCTGCGGGCCTACCAGCCCTGGTATGACGGCCACTGCGCCATTGAAACCGCCCCCTACCCCGGGATTCTGGAGATGATGGCGCGGCTGGCGGAGGCGGGCGTCAAGCAGGCGGTGATCTCCAACAAGCAGGATTCCGCCGTGAAGCTCCTGGCGGCCCGGCACTTCCCCGGTCTGCTCGAGGCCGCCGTGGGCGAGAGCGCCACGGTGCGGCGCAAGCCCAACCCGGATGCGGTACTGGCGGCGCTGGGGCACATGGGCGTTGCCCGCGAAGACGCCGTCTATGTGGGTGACACCGAGGTGGATATCGAGACCGCGAAAAACGCGGGGCTCGCCTGCGCGGTGGTGGGCTGGGGCTTTCGTACCGGTGAGGAGCTGCGCGCCGTCTGGCCCGGCCGCATCTTCCAGACCGCGGAGGAGCTCTGCACCTGGCTGCTAAATGAAAACGCCTGAAGGTTCCGGTATTTTCACTGCCGGCAAACCCCGGTTCCTGGTTTTTTTCGCAAGCAAAAACAATTGAAATTTGTTTTCTGCCGCGGCATGTACGTGGCAGAAAACACTTCTCGCCCCGCAAGTGTGCGAGTTGCCCGCATCAGGCGGACAAGGAGTGCGCGCAGCGGGGTGCAAAAACTCGCAGGCAATGCCCTCCGGGCTTTGCCTGCGAATGGAAAACACCTGAGCGAAGGCTCAGGTGTTTTGCTTTATCCCAGGGGGAAGAAGACCTCGCTGCGGTTCTTCTTATCAAAAACCGCGTTGTACTGCAGCAGCTCGTATTCCTGCAGCGCAGCGGCCTCCGCGCCTTCGGCCTCCTCCGTGGTCAGGAAGCGGCCCGCCGTCTGGGAGTAATAGCCGTAGGCGTTGATGGCGGGGATGATCTGCCGCGTCTGCTCCAGGAAGCGGTTCCAGGGCGGCAGCGGCAGTCCCGCTTTCTCCAGCACCAGGGAGGAGAGGTAGTTGATGCTGGTGCAGGCCGGGCCCTCCTCCGAAATGTCGAAATTGGCCCAGAGCACATAGGGCACCGCATAGCGCTTCTCCCGCTCGTCCAGGGTGTTGAGCGCCCCGCCGTGCAGGTGGGCGATGAAGGCGTCCGTCTCGGAGGGGTGGTGGTCACCGTACATGAGCACGATCACCGGCTCCTCCCGCTGCCGCAGCGCCTCCAGGAAGCGGCCGAAGGCGGCGTCGCTCTCGTGGACGCAGCTGAGATACTCGTCCGCCGCCTCGCTGTCATAGCCCAGCATGTGCACCGGCTCGTCAAAGCTGCAGCCCGTGGTATAGGGGCTGTGGTTCTGTACCGTGACGGCAAAGAGGAAGTCGGGGCTCTCGGCGCCCTGCCGCGCGTCCAGCTCCTCCAGCAGCTTGTCGAACACCGCGTCGTCAAAGGGGTAGTCCGCCCGGGCCCTGTAGTCGGTATAGGCCTCGTCAAAGGCGATCTCGTCGAAGCCCAGCAGGGGGTACACCGCCTCCCGGCGCCAGTTGCTGCCGGGCATGGGGTGGGTGGCATAGCTGCTGTAGCCCAGGGAAGCCAGATACCGGGTCAGGGAGTAGACCGGGGCGCTGACGCGCTGCATGAAGGGAATGTCAAAGGCGCTGAAAAAAGCCAGGGAGTTGCCCGTCAGAAACTCATACTCGGAGTTCGGGGTCGTCCCGCCGTAGACCGACACCAGCGCATAGCCCTTGACGGTATTCTCCGTCAGGCCGTCGATCACCGGCATCAGCGGCACGTCCGTCTCCAGCTCGCCGTAGACCCGCGGATCGGAGAAGGCCTCGTTCATCACCACGATGATCGTCGGCAGGCTCTCCGGGGCGGATTCGTCCGCAGCAAAGCCCGCCTCCGCCTCGCGTACGCGGGCGGGGCTGTAGCCCGCGGGCTTTGTCACCAGCAGCTCGTTGAGCTCCAGGGTGAAATTCAGCAGGAAGCCGTTGTTGACGGCGCCCTCCCGCCCCCAGGGCAGGGAGCGGATGGGCCGCAGCGCGAAGCGGAGCGTCGGCGCCAGCACCAGCAGCAGGACCAGGGCCGCGAGGCGGAAGCCCCTGCGGCGCGGGGGCGTCTCGATCTCCGCCCCGGCCAGGGCCAGGGCGCAGGCCGCCCAGGCCGTCACCGCCAGGTACATCCAGGGTGTAAAGACCAGGTGATAGTTGCCCACCACGTTCAGGGCCGTGCCCGCGGCGGAGAAGTCCGCCGGGGACATGCCGGTGCCCCGGGCGGCGTAAGTAAAGGCGTTGACCACACCGAGAAACAGCAGCAGGCCGGACGCGATCAACACGGCGGGTTTGCCGCCGCCCTTCGGCAGGAAGGACAGGGGCAGGTACAGCAGCAGCATGGGCAGCAGGGCGCAGACCGCCCCCAGCAGCAGTTTCCAGACCGGGACGAGGCGGATGGTCTCGTTGGCAATCTGGACCAGCACCACCGTCATAAACGACGCGGCGCAGGCCGCCAGCGCCGGCAGCAGCCAGGCGTGACGACCGGTGGCCCGGATGCGGATCAGTCCCGCCGCGGCCAGGCACAGCACAGCGCCGGCGCAGAACACCGGCGGCACCACAAGCCACAGCCCCAGCGCCAGGGCCAGCAGGGCTGGCAGCAGAAGGATTCTATTTTTATGGATGGAAAGACTCAGCTTCATGGGAAACTCCGTAAATCTGCCAGGTTGATATCTGGTACAGTCTAGCACAAGCGCTCCCGCCGCGCAAGCGCCGTCCGGGAACTTTTCGGGGAATATGAAAACAGCACGGACGAAGGTCCGTGCTGTTTTTTTGAGACTGTCAAAAAACCTGCGGTTATAAAGGACAACAGGGCCGCAGGGGAGCTCGAGGGGAAAATTCCCCCAGCGGGGGAAATGTCAGCAAAGCTGACAAAAGGGGGGAGGACCAAGGCCCCTTGCTCTCCTTGCCGCATTGCATGCTGCTGCCCGCTGATAGCAGGCAGCAGCATGCGCGGCTGCGGAACAGCGGGTTCCCTTTCTCTGCCACTGGCAGCGGGAACCGGCTGTTCTCGAGTTGGATAAACCGCCGTCCGGAAAGCCTTGATTTCTCAAGGCTTTCCGGGTAATAGCATTTTGCTCTGAGCAAAATGCTCGGCGGCTGTAGTTTGTCAGAAAAGTCCATCAAGGACTTTTTTGACAAACTGGAAAACAGCACGGACGAAGGTCCGTGCTGTTTTTGCTTTTCTTGGCAGCGCTCTACTGCTGGTAGTGGTGGGCGTCCTGAAGGACCATTTCCTTGACCTTCAGCAGCCGCACCTTGGTGGCGTTCTCGTTTTCCTCCAGCTTCATGGAGATGTATTTGATGTTCTTCTCCAGATCCGGAATCATCACGTATTCAAGCGCGTTGACCCTTCTGCGGGTCTTCTCGATCTCCTCGGCCAGAAGCTGCATGGTCTTCTCCACCTGTGCCAGCTCCAGCATATCCTGGAAGACCTTGGCCATGTTCTCCAGCGCGGCATCCAGCTCGCCGCTGGTCTGCGCGAAGCCATAGGGATAGATCTCCGCGGGATCGCTGCTCTTGGTCGTGAAGCTGTAGAGGGGGACGTTGACCGACATGATGTTCTTGAACTTCATCTCCAGCTCCACGCTCTGGCGGGGATACAGCAGCGCCTGCTCCAGCATCTCCGGGGACATGATGGAGCTTGCCACCTGCAGAGAGGCGAAGGCCTCGGTAAGACCCTCCTCCACGCGGGTGCGCAGCTGCTTGTTGAGTCTGACCACGTCCATGAACTGGCGCATCAGCTCGTCACGCTTGTCCTTGAGCAGCTTGTGGCCGCGGCGCGCGGTCTTCAGCCGGCCCTTGAGCTGGTTGAGCACCATTCTGGTCGGGGTTATAGTCGTACCTGCCAAAAAGCATCACCTCCGTAATAATAGTAGGTTTCTCCTGATGACAGGATTACTCTTTGGGCATGTACTTGTCGATGAACTCGGTCTTGATACGCTTGAGCTCGCGGCGGGGCAGGATGCTCAGCAGCTGCCAGCCGATGTCCAGGGTCTCCTCGATGGAGCGGTTGGTGTTGTTGCCCTGGCTGACATAGACCTTCTCAAACTCCTCGGCAAACTTGGCAAAGAGCTTGTCGTCCTCGCTCAGCGCGGCCTCGCCCAGAATGGTCATCAGCTCCTTGGCGTCCTTGCCTCTGGAGTAGGCGGCGAAGAGCTGGTTCATGGTGCCGGCGTGGTCCTCGCGGGTCTTGCCGACGCCGATGCCCTTATCCTTCAAACGGCTCAGGGAGGGCAGCACGTCCACGGGGGGCACGATGCCCTTGCGGTGCAGGTCGCGGGAGAGGATGATCTGGCCCTCGGTGATGTAGCCGGTCAGGTCGGGGATGGGGTGGGTCTTGTCGTCTTCGGGCATGGTCAGGATGGGGATCATGGTGATGGAGCCCTTGTGGCCCAGGCGGCGGCCGGCGCGCTCGTACATGGTGGCAAGGTCGGTGTACATGTAGCCGGGATAACCGCGGCGGCCCGGGACTTCCTTCTTGGCCGCGGAGATCTCACGCAGAGCCTCGGCATAGTTGGTAATGTCCGTCAGGATGACCAGCACCTGCATGTCCTTCTCGAAGGCCAGGTACTCGGCGGCGGTCAGGGCCATACGCGGGGTGGCGATACGCTCGACGGCGGGGTCGTTGGCGAGGTTCGAGAAAACCACGGTGCGGTCGATGGCGCCGGTGCGGCGGAAGTCGTTGATGAAGTACTCGGACTCCTCAAAGGTGATGCCGATGGCGGCGAAGACGACGGCGAAGGTCTCGTTGTCGCCCAGAACTCTGGCCTGACGGGCGATCTGCGCGGCGAGGGCCGCGTGGGGCAGACCGGAGCCGGAGAAGATGGGCAGCTTCTGGCCGCGGACCAGGGTGTTCAAACCGTCGATGGTGGAGACGCCGGTCTGGATGAACTCGGCGGGGTAGGCGCGGGCGGCGGGGTTCATGGGCAGGCCGTTGATGTCCATGTGGGCGTCGGCCAGGATGGCGGGGCCGCCGTCGATGGGCTGGCCCATGCCGTTGAAGACGCGGCCCAGCATATCCTCGGAGACGGCCAGCTGCTGCGGGTGGCCGAGGAAGCGGACCTTGGACTCGGCCAGGTTGATGCCCTGCGCCGACTCAAACAGCTGCACGACAGCCTTGTTGCCCTCGACCTCAAGGACCTTGCAGCGGCGGACTTCGCCGTTGGGGAGCTCGATCTCGCCCAGCTCGTCGTAGGTGACGCCTTCAACGCCGTCCACGACCATCAGAGGGCTTGCGATCTCTCTTATGGTTTTATACTCTTTAATCATTCTTCCTCACCTCCGGCGACAACATCTGCAATCTCCTGTTTCATCTCGGCGAGCAACTTGTCGTAGTCGGCGCCGAAGGTCTTGGCGTCGGCCATCTTGGCGCGGCCGATCTTTTCGCGCACGGGGATGGCGAAGAGGCCGTTGACGTCTGCGCCCTGCTTGAGGGCCTCGCGGCACTGCACGTCGAACTCCAGCACCATGTCCAGCAGCCGGAACTGCTTGTCGTAGGCGGAGTAGGCGTCCTCGTCGACGAAGGCGTTCTGCTGCAGGAAGTCCTCACGGATGCTCTTGGCGGTCTCCATGGTGAGACGGTCCGCAGCGCTCAGGGCGTCCTGGCCGACCAGGCGGACGATCTCCTGCAGCTCGCTCTCCTCCTGGAGGATGTGCATGGCCTTCTCGCGGTTGGCCATGTACTTCTCACCGAACTGCTCGGTATACCAGGGGCGCAGGGTATCCACATACAGGGAGTAGGAGGTCAGCCAGTTGATGGCCGGGAAGTGACGGGCGTAGGCCAGGCTGGAGTCCAGCGCCCAGAACACCTTGACGATACGCATGGTGGCCTGGGAGACAGGCTCGGAAATATCGCCGCCCGGAGGCGACACGGCGCCGATGGCGGTGACGGAGCCGCGGCGGTCATCCGCGCCCAGGCACTGCACCACGCCGGCGCGCTCGTAGAACTGGGCCAGACGGGAGGCCAGGTAGGCGGGGTAGCCCTCTTCGCCGGGCATCTCTTCCAGACGGCCGGACATCTCACGCAGAGCCTCGGCCCAGCGGGAGGTGGAGTCAGCCAGAACGGCCACGTCGTAGCCCATGTCGCGGAAGTACTCGGCGATGGTGATGCCGGTGTAGATGGAGGCCTCGCGGGCCGCCACGGGCATATCGGAGGTGTTGGCGATCAGCACGGTGCGCTTCATCAGAGGCTCGCCGTTTCTGGGGTCCTTCAGTTCGGGGAACTCCATCAGAACGTCGGTCATCTCGTTGCCGCGCTCGCCGCAGCCGATGTAGACCACGATGTCCACGTCGGACCACTTGGCCAGCTGGTGCTGCACCACGGTCTTGCCGGAGCCGAAGGGGCCGGGGACAGCGGCGGTGCCGCCCTTGGCGATGGGGAAGAGGGTGTCGATGATACGCTGGCCGGAGTTCATAGGACGGGACGGGACGTACTTCTTGGAGTAGGGTCTCTGGATACGGACGGGCCAGCGCTGCACCATGGTCAGCTCTTTCTCCTCGCCCTTGTCGGTCTTGACCTTGGCCACGACCTCGTCGACCGTGTACTCGCCCTGACCGATGACCCAGGTCACCTCGCCGGAGACGCGGTTGGGGACCATGATCTTGTGGAGGATGGCGCTGGTCTCCTGAACGGTGCCCAGCACATCGCCGGGGCCCACCTTGTCGCCGGGCTTGGCAACGGGGATAAACTCCCATTTCTTTTCGCGGTTGAGCGCGGGGACGTCAGTGCCTCTGGTGATGCAGTCGCCGGAGAGGGCGCGCATCTCGGGCAGGGGGCGCTGGATGCCGTCATAGATATTGTCCAGCATGCCGGGTCCGAGCTCCACGGACATGGGCATACCGGTGGTCACGACCGTCGCGCCGGGGCCCAGGCCGGAGGTCTCCTCGTAGACCTGAATGGACGCCTTGTCGCCGGTCATGTTCAGGATCTCGCCGATCAGGCGCTGAGAGCCGACACGGACAACGTCGGAGACGTTGGCGTCCGCCAGGCCCTCGGCCACGACAAGCGGTCCGGATACCTTGGTTATAGTTCCGCTCATGCTTTTTTCTCCTTTTCCGACCCGGCGCCGACTGTGGTCGGCGTGGGATCGGGATGAATTTTAATCAGTCGTTCAGTCGCCGAGGATGTTGGTGCCGACGGCGCGCTCCACCGCGGATTTCAGGGCTTCCTGCCCATAGCCGATGGAGCCCTCCCGGCCGGGAATCACAATGATCGCGGGAGTGGGGCTGTCCTTGAACTTGTTGATCTCCGCCTGGATCTGCATGGCGAAGTTCTCCTCGATGTAGATGATGGCATACTCTGCCTCGCTGTCGCGGGTCAGGTGCCGGAGAATCTTCCCGGCCTCGGCGGCGTTCTCTGCCGCGAAGGTGTCCAGGCCCAGGGCCTTGAAGCCCATGACCGTGTCCCTTCCGCCGATGACGGCAATCTTAAGCATACAGATCACGCAGCCTTTCCCGGATGGCCTCCGGCCTGACGCCGGCAAGTCTGCCCGTAAGAATCATTCTGACAGCCTGGATCTCGCCCTCGACCGCGGCCACGTAAGCCGCCACCGCCTCGGGACCGTAGCTGACGAGCTTGGCACCCTGCAGGTAGCTGTTGACAGCGTTGTCGCAGGCCTTTTCAAAGGCCGTCATGCCGCCGCCGGCAAGCGCCTCCGCGCCCAGGGCGGCCGCCTTTTCCAGCTTGGTGTGGGCAAACAGAGAGGCGAGCCCCTCCTTGTCCGCCGCAGCCATGATGCGCTCGGCGCTCACCGTGCCGCCGGGCACCAGCACCTCCGCCAGGAAGTCCTGGTTCTTGCCCATGCGCAGGGTGCGCACCGCGCTCTTGAGGTTGGCCGCGTCCACCTGGATCTGCGCGTAGCCCTTCAGGAAATCGCCGCCCACGGCGTCCGCCACGTCCCGGATCTCGCCAAAGTAGGCCTTGTCCAGCACGAAGTCGGCCAGCTGCGGGTTGGAGGTGCGGGCCAGCACCGCCTTGGCCTCCGCCATCGCGGCGGCGAGCTTCTCGGGCATCCGGCTGTATTTCTCCTCGTTGTAGAGTTCCAACAGCTGGCTGCCGGGGATGCGCCCGGCGTCGGAGAGCAGATGCTTGCAGTCGGTGCCGACGGCCTCTGCCTTCAGGATGGCCTTGGCGTTGTGGTAATCGTATTTGAGCTTGAACAGATCCACCAGCTCCTTGTCCGGTGAGAGATCCTGCATTTCCTTGAAGATCTCCCCGCGGCGCTGGGCCAGGGTCTCCTCCACCTCGGAGGCGCTCATCTGAGACATATCGGGATAACCGCAGTCGGTCAGGAGCTTGGCAGCATCTTCAACCGAGGCGGCATCCAGCATGCGGCCGGCCTTCTCCAGGTTCAGGAGCCGGGGCTCCCGGGCGCGGAGCATGGCCGAAACGCACAGATACGCTTCTTTCTTGTTTGACAATGTTTTCCCTCCCTTGATGGGAACGGCTCAGCCGAAGAGAACCCTGGCCAGCTCCGCGGCCATGTCCTCACGGCGCAGCTCCACCAGCAGCTCGGCCGTGCAGTTGGCCTCGATGCTGCCGCGGCGCAGGATCAGACCGCCCTTGAAGTCGCCGGTGTCGGCGGAGAGGGTCAGCTTCCCGCCGGAGAGCTTCGCGTTCGCGGCGTCGACCACCTTCTGGCCCACGGCGGCTCTGTCACGGGCGTTGAGGACGATCTCCTCTTCCCCGGTGACGGAGGCCTCTGCGGCCAGCTTTGCCAGCAGAGCCACATACTGCTCCTCCGGCAGGTTCACCAGCTGCTCGGCGGCGCGGTCAAAGCTCTCGGCAACCAGGTCCTGCTTGACCCCCAGGATGGCCTTGCGGCCCTCCATCTTGGCCAGACGTTCCATGCTGTCCAGCCGGTCCTGGTTGGCCTTGACACCCACGCGGATCTTTTCGGCATAGGCGTCCTTTGCCTTCTGATCCCAAGCGGCGCGAATGGAGGCGCAGTTCTGCTCGGCCTGAGCGAGGATCGCATCGGCCTGAGCCTCGGCGTCAGCCTGAATATGTGCGATGATCTTTTCAGTGCCTTTCATAGCTTCTCCCATCCGATGCGATCAGATGCTGATGGCGTTGAGCATCATGAAGGACGCCAGCAGAGACAGAATGGCGTAGAACTCGACGGTGATGCAGAGGATCATGCCCTTGGACCAGTCGTCCGGCTTCTTGGCCAGAATGTTGATGGAAGCGGCAGCGACCTTGCCCTGGGCGATACCGGAGAGCAGACCGCCGAAGGCGATGGGCAGGCAGGCGGAGAGGACCTGGAGACCCTGGGCCACGTTCATGCCGGGGACCAGCTTGCCGAAGGCCAAAAACCAGATAACGAAGCCGTACAGACCCTGGGTGCCGGGGATAACCTGCAGGATCATCGCTTTGCCGAACTTGGAGGGATCCTCCGAAACGAGGCCTGCACCGGCCTCACCGGCGATGCCGGTGCCCTTGGCGGAGCCGATGCCCGCCATGAAAGCTGCCAGGCCAGCGCCCAGCAGACCCAGCGCGTAGCCACCGATGGTGTTCAGAAATTCCATTTTTTGTTTCCTCCTCTGATTTCAGTTATGTGTAAAGGTTGTTATTCCTGGGGATTGATGTACTGGGTACGAATGCGCAGGGGCATAAAGGGTTTGCCGCCGTCCTGATAGAACTTGCCGAAGAACTCCAGGCACTGCAGTCTCAGGTCGTGCACAAAGCAGCCCAGCAGGTTCAGCGCGAAGTTCAGCGCGTGGCCGATCAGGAAGACCACAATAAAGATCAGACCCGACACCGGGGTGACTCCGTTCTTCGAGGGCATGGCCGCAATGGTGTTGAACACCTGGGCCACAACGCCGCCCGCCAGCATCAGCGCCATGATACGCGAGTAGCTCAGCACGTCGCCGAACCAGCCCGTGAGCGTGTTGTACAGGCAGGAGAAGGGGGCCGTGATCTTGCCGAAGCCGGTGGCGCCGCGGGTGGAGCCGAAGAGCAGCATCACGACGCCCGCGATGATCACCGCCAGGCCCGCCGTGTGCAGCGCGGCCGCGTCCTTGAAGATCAGCATCTGCAGGCCCAGCAGTACGCCGCCCACCAGGATGACCCACTGGGAGCCCTCCTCGAAGATGGCGCCGGCCTTGTCGCCGCGCCGCCACTTCTCCTGGAAGTTGACGGCCATGCCGGTGTTCAGGTGCAGCAGGCCCAGAACCATGGCGCCGTAGAGCACCATGTTGCTGTCCCGCACGGGGGAGAACAGATAGGGCAGACCCTTCCAGGTGGAGCCGAACATGCCGGCGATGATCTCAGGCGCATTGCCGAAGAAGCCGCCGGTCAGCGCGCCCATGACGAAGGTGGAGATGCCGCCGTAGAGCAGCAGCTGGCAGAAGGCGAGCGTGCCGCCGCGGGGCTTGATCTTCTTCATGGCCACCAGGGCCGCGATGATCATGATGATGCCGTAGCCCATGTCCGCCATCATCAGCCCGTAAAACAGGATGAAGAAGGGGGCCATGAGGGGGTTCGGGTCCCGGCTGCCGTAGGCCGGCAGCGAGTACATGTTGGTCACCATGTTCAGGGCGTTGGTGAATTTGTTGTTCTTGAGCTGCACGGGAACGCGGGGATATTCGTCCTCCGCGGGATCCACGGCCTCCCAGGCGCAGCCGAAGCGGTCGAAGACCTCTCCCAGCTCCTTTTCCTTTTCGGCGGGGATCCAGCCCTCCATCACGAGGACCTTGTCCGTGCTGCAGAGCCGGTCCTCCGCCTCGGCCAGGGCGATCTGTACGCTCACCCGGTCGGCGGCCAGCTTCAGCTCATCGCGGTGCACCGCGTCGTCCACGATATAACGGGTGCAGTTTTCCTTCTCGGCAGCCAGCTCTTTGAGCGTCTGCTCGGCATTGAGCATACACTCTCTGGCCGTACCGGACATGCCGGCCACGGCCGAGGGGGTAAAGCCGAAGGGCCGCAGGGCGTCCTGCATGGCGGCAAGCTTGTCCTTCATGCACACCAGCAGCACATAGCGCTCCTTCTTCTCCTCCCGGATGGTAAAGAGCTCGCTCTCCTCGTCCACCGCGTCCAGCGCGGCGTTCATCTGGCCCAGATCCATGCGCGCCGGCACCGTGCCGAGGAGCACGCCGCAGCGCTCGGTTCCCTCGCAGTCCAGGGGCAGATCCAGCTCCTGCCAGGGGCGGAGTGCCTCGATCGTGCTGCGCTCCCGGCTCTCCTCGGCGGCGATGCGCTTGATGCGCGCGTCGTAGCCTTCGATCGCCTCGGCGGTCTTGAGTGCGCCGGTCAGCCCCGTGTCGTCAAGCAGCACCTGGGGCTCCAGCTCGGGCTTGGCCGAGAGCAGCTTGCTCTTCTTGGGCGCGTAGACATTGAGCAGCTCAATGGCGTGGTTGAGCGTCGTGTGCCGGGCTCTGAGCGCCGTCAGATCCGGGTTCTCCCGGTGCAGCGCGCTCTCCAGCTCCGTGCCCTGAAGCTCACCCTCCAGCTCGGAAAACTCCACGCAGCCGTGGCGGATCAGCTCCTTGAGAAGCTCCTCCTTCTGATCGCGGACAGCCAAAAGACGGAGCTTTTTCATTTGTACAATGGCCATCTCAGCTGTTCACTATCCTTTCCACTACAAGCGCCGCCGCTTCGTCCAGTTTGCTTTCGGCCCTGGCGCGAAGCTCAGCCTTCTGATTTTCCAGATCTGCGGCAAGGCGTTCACTCTCTTGCTTGGCCTTATCGTTGACCTGACGGGAAAGCTCCTGCAGCTCCGCCTCCGCTTTCGCGACGGCGGCGTCCACGGCCAGCTTCCCGGCGCTCTCGGCGTCCGCCGCGAGCTGTTTGGCCCGGGCCTCCGCGCCGGCCAGCGTTGCCTTCGCCGCCGCTTCCGCCTGGGTAATACTGCTGATCGCTTCAAATGACATTGGCACACCCCCCTTGTTTTGATGAAGAAATGTCGGACAAAACGTTCTCCCTTTCCCAACGCAAATGAAGAACGCCCCGAAAAGCTCATGGTTTCCCGGGGATATTTTCCTGTCACGAATTATAACACAGTATAGCCTTTTTCGGCAACATTGTCAAACTTTTATCTAACGAAATAATAACTGAAAATCGCGATTATTTTTGACGATATCGCCGGTTTTCTTCCCGGTATTTCCATTTGCTCCGCTCTTTTTGTGCAAAATCGCCGGTTTTCTTCCCGGTATTTCCATTTGCTCCGCTCTTTTTGTGCAAATTGGAAAATGTCTTAAAAAAATTGAAAGGGAGGATGAAAAAATTTCATCCGTGTGCCCGGACAGGCGTCCGCGAAACGCGGACGCCTGTCGCATTTTTTATGAATTTGTCGGCAGCGGAGCCTGTGTGTTTGAGATATCCCGGGCCATCCCCGGTTTCCTCACGCCCCCAGGGCGCGGTTTACCGCGGCGAGCAGCCTGTCAAAGCAGGCGCGCAGGCGCGCCTCCAGCGGCGGGGCAAAGCGGTCCAGCAGGCGGCCCCACAGCTTCCCCAGGGTCAGCTGCCGCAGAAGATCCAGCAGGGACCCCGCCAGATACACCGCCAGGATCGTGCCCAGCGCGTGCAGGATCAGCAGAGGCGAGGCGGCAAAGCCCCGGGTGTGGAAGACGCTCTGCCACATGGGACTGATGAAGTAGTTCTCGTGGAACAGGTACACCCCGAAGGTGAGGGACGCGGCCCGGTTGACCCAGCCGATGTGCCGGGGCTTTGCCAGCACCGCGCAGATCAGCAGCTCCACCGTCAGCATGTGGCCAAAGAAGCTCTCCCCCTTGGCCAGGGCCATGGAGCGCAGCAGCATGGCCTCGTCCTGCCGCAGCTGACCCCAGACGTCGCAGAACAGGGAAAAGCCCAGGATGCACAGATACCAGAACAGGGCCAGGCAGCAGTGGGTTTTCAGCTTCGCCTTACCCAGGTACAGCCGCACATAGGCCGCCATCAGATACAGCATCACCATCCGGCCCGCGGTGGTGTACTGGAAGGTCACCCGCAGGAAGGTGGGGACGACGGAATAGATCAGCATCATCACCAGGATCGCCGCCAGGTGCTGCCGCTGGGTGACCCGGTGGACAAAGAAGTTCAGCGCCGGGGCGAGCAGCAGCAGGACCACATAATAGCTGGCAAACCAGTAGTGGCTCATGGTCAGGGGGAAGAGCAGGTATTTCAGCTCCAGTCCGGCGGGGGGCTTCCCCAGGACCGTGAGCACCAGCAGGATGCCCCAGCAGTAGAACCAGACCTGCCCGGCCACCGTCAAAAGCCGCTTCAGGCTGAAGCGCTGCTCCGTCAGGAAATAGCCGGAAATCAGCAGATAGAGGTTGACGCCGATCTGCCCGTAATCGCCCAGGATATCCGAGAGGAACTTGTTGCCGGTGTAGAACAGATCCTCCGAGTAAAAGCCGTACATGAAATAGTGGTAGGCCACGATGCACAGCATGCTGAAGATGCGCAGCAGCTCGATGTTGGAATTGCGCTGTGATTTTTCGGCAAGCCCGCTCATTTGACCACCACGTTTTCCTTCCCGAGCCGCTCGGTCAGCTCGTCCACCAGCGCCTCATGGATGAGACAGCTGGCGCCGATGCGCTTTTTCTCCTTCTCGCAGTAGAGGATCATCTGCTGCTGACCGGGGAACATGGTGAGAATCAGACGGATCTTTTCGAGGATGGGGTCATCCGCGCTCCTGACCTTTACCCAGAGCTTCCGGTCCCTGGCCGGCGGCTCCTTTGAGCCCATGGCGTTGAGATCCGTGATGGGCCGGATGGACTCCACCATCAGCTGGGGGTCCTTCTCATCCCGCACAGAGATGCGCCCCCGCACCACGAGGGCGGCGTTATCCTTGATGTAGGCCCCGCCGGCGTCCAGAGCTTTCTGGAAAGCCATGAGCTCCATGCTGCCCGTGTCGTCCTCCAGCTGGATGTAGCTCATGAGGGCGTTGTTCTTGGTGGTGCGGGTGCGGTGGGACTCCACCACCCCTGCCACAGTAATCATCTGGTTGTCCTGGAAGCGCTGCGGGCCGCCCTCCTGGGCAAAGTCCGACATCACGGCGCCCAGAGGCACGGCGCCGATCTTACGCACCGCATCCCGGTAGCTGTCCATGGGGTGGCCGCTGAGATAGAGTCCCGTGGTCTCCTTCTCCATGGCCATCTTCTCCATGGGTGTAAACTCCTCCACCTCCGGGATGGGGATGACGGCGGGGGGCTTCTCCCCCTCCTCGGTGAAGTCCCCGAACAGGTCCAGCTGGCCGGAGATGTTGTCCCGGACGGACTGGGCAATGGAGTCGATCACCGCCCCGGCGATCTGGATCAGGGCCTTGCGCTTGCAGCCCATGGAGTCAAAGGCGCCGGCCTTGATGAGGTTCTCGATGGCCCGGCGGTTGAGCTCTCCCCCGCTCATGCGGCGGCAGAAATCCTCAAAGTCCGTGAAGGGGCCGCCCCGCTCCCGCTCGGCCACCAGGGACTCGATGGCGCCCCAGCCGATGCCCTTGATGGCCACCAGGCCGTAGCGGATGTTCTGCCCGTCCACGGTGAAGTTTGCACCGGAGGCGTTCACGTCCGGGGGCAGCAGCTGAATGCCCATGCTGCGGCACTCGGCGATATACTCGGCCACCTTGACGCTGCTGTCCAGGATGGAGGTGAGCAGGGCCGCCATGTACTGCTGGGGATAGTGGCGCTTCATATAGGCAGTGCGGTAGACCACAATGGCATAGGATACCGCGTGGGCCTTGTTGAAGGCGTAGCTGGCGAAGTCCAGGATCTCGTCGTAGATGGAGTTGGCCGTGGCCTCGGGAATGCCGCGCTTGACCGCGCCGTCGATGTGCCGGCTCTCGTCCCCGTGGACGAAGGCGATGCGCTCGGCGTCGATGACCTTGTGCTTTTTCTTGGACATGGCCCGGCGGATGTTGTCCGCCTGACCCAGAGAGAAGCCCGCCAGGGAGCGGAAGATCTCAATGACCTGCTCCTGGTAGACGATACAGCCGTAGGTGACGGACAGGATGGGCCGGAGGCTCTCGTGCTTGTAGCGGATCTTCTCCGGGTGCTGGGACCACTCGATGAACTTGGGGATGGAGTCCATGGGGCCCGGCCGGTAGAGGGCGATGATAGCGGTGATATCCTCGATGCTCTTTGCTTTGATGCCGGTGCAGACGGCGGTCATGCCCGCGCTTTCCAGCTGGAACACGCCCGAGGTGTGTCCCGCGGCCAGCATGTCAAAGGTCTCCCTGTCGTCCACCGGAGCCTCCGCCACCCGGAAGTCCGGCTCCTTCTGCCGCACCAGGCGCTCCGCGTCGTCCAGCACCGTCAGGTTTCTCAGCCCCAGAAAGTCCATCTTGAGAAGCCCCAGCTCCTCCAGGGTGGTCATGGGGTACTGGCAGACCACGGACTCGTCGTTCATGGCCAGGGGCACGTACTCGTAGACGGGCCGGTCGGTGATGACCACGCCGGCCGCGTGGGTGGAGGCGTGGCGGGGCATGCCCTCCAGGGCCTTGGCCACGTCGATGAGCTGCTTGACGCGCGGGTCGTTTTCCGCCATCTCCCTGAGGGGCTTGGAGAGCCGCAGGGCCTCGTCCAGGGTCATGTTCAGGGCCATGGGCACCTGCTTTGCCACCTGGTCGGTCTCGGCGTAGCTGAAGTTCAGAACACGGCCCACGTCCCGGATGGCGCCCCGGGCGGCCATGGTGCCGAAGGTGACGATCTGGGCCACGTGGTCGTGGCCGTAGAGGCGGTTGACGTAGTCGATGACCTCGCCCCGGCGGTTGACGCAGAAGTCCACGTCGATATCCGGCATGGAGACGCGCTCGGGGTTTAAGAAGCGTTCAAAGAACAGGGAGTATTTGATGGGGTCCACGTCGGTGATGTGCAGGCAGTAGGACACCACGCTGCCCGCGGCGCTGCCGCGGCCGGGGCCCACGGGAATGCCGTTTCGCTTGGCATAGCCGATGAAGTCCGAGACGATGAGAAAGTAGTCCACGAAGCCCATCTGGTGGATCATGTTCAGCTCGTATTCCAGCTGTCCGTGGATCTCGGGCCGGTCCGCAAAGCGCTCGGCAAAGCCCTTTTCACAGAGCTTCTGCAGATACGCCCAGCTGTCCGTCTCCCCCGCGGGGAGCTTGAATTTCGGCAGCTTGTAGTTGCCGAACTCGAAATCGAAGGAGCACATGTCCGCGATCTTCGCGGTGTTGTCCGCGGCCTCGGGCAGCTCCGGGAAGAGGGCGCGCATCTCCTGCTCGCTCTTGAGATAGAATTCCTCCGTCTCAAAGCGCATGCGGTTGGGCTCGTCCACGGTCTTGCCGGTCTGGATGCACATGAGCACGTCCTGGTAATAGGCGTCCTCCTTGCCGATGTAGTGGGCGTCGTTGGTCAGGACCAGGGGGATGCCCGTGTCCCTGGCCAGACGCACCAGGCCCTGGGCGGCCCGCGCCTCGTCGGCGATGCCGTGGTTCTGGATTTCGAGATAGAAGCTGTCCGCGCCGAAGAGCTCCCGCAGCTCCAGCGCCTTGGCCCTGGCCCCGGCGTAGTCGCCCCGGATGAGCATCTGGGGGATGGCGCCGGCCAGGCACCCGGACAGGCAGACCAGGCCCTCCGCGTGCTCGCGCAGCAGGGGCCAGTCGATGCGGGGCTTGACGTAGAAGCCCTCGGTAAAGGCGGAGGACACCAGGTAGCAGAGATTGCGGTAGCCCGTCTCGTTTTTGCACAGCAGGATCAGATGGCTGTACTCGTTGTCCCGGCCGTGCTCCCGATCCAGGCGGCTCCGGGGCGCCACATAGACCTCGCAGCCGATGATGGGCTTGACCCCGGCGGCCCGGCAGGCCTTATAAAAGGCAACCGCGCCGTACATGACCCCGTGGTCGGTGAGAGCCACGGCGCTCTGCCCCAGCTCTTTGATGCGCGCAGCCAGCCTGTCGGTGCGGCAGGCGCCGTCCAGCAGGCTGAACTCGCTGTGAACATGTAAGTGGACAAAAGCCATGGGGGTTCTCCTCTTCTACGCGTATAGCAGGAATTGACAATTTCTGTTGTTTTCGTTAGAATGATGCTGCTCTCAGGAGCAGGCGTTGCCAAGCGAAAAAAGGCGGTTCCGTCACACCACCCGGAAGGGAGGTGCTGCTATGCCGATTACATTGACCTTCCACGTTCTTCACTGGACGATCACGGTCACCGTAAAAAGCAGAAACCGCCACTCTGGCCAGTGACGGTTTCTTAGAAATAAGATAACGTAAATGGACGGAGCCGCTATTTGGCAACGCCTTTTTATGCATTTATTATAACTTGCGTCACAGGCTGTGTCAAGGGGAAGCCGTCATTCCTTCGGTGCAAAGCCCATGATCTTTTTGAGCCGGTGGCTCAGGCAGCTCTTGGTCACGGGCGGATAGCTCAGCAGGGCCAGGTCTGCAAGGCTGGCCTCGGGATTGGTGATGCGCAGCAGGGCCGCGTCCTTCAAAGGCTCCGGCAGCACGTCCAGACTCCCGTAGGCCCTGGCGATGCGCCGGATGGCGGCGATCTGCTCCTGCGCGGCGGCCACGGTCTTGTCGGCGTTGGCGCTGTCGCAGTTGATCTGGCGGGTGACGGTGTTGCGCATCTCCTTTTCCACCTTGGCGGTCATGACGGCCATGGCCGTGCCCGGCGCGCCGATGGCGGTGAAGAAGTCCGCAATGTAGTCGGCCTGCTTGAAGTACAGCAGGGAGTTGCCGGCGCGGCTGGTCTCCTTGGGCGAAAAGCCCATGTCCAGCAGCAGGGAGTAGACCTCCCGGCTGACGCTCTGGTGGGAGGTGGCCAGCTCCAGGTGGTAGCGCTTTTCCGGATCGGTGACGCTGCCCCCGGCCAGAAAGGCCCCCCGGACAAAGGAGGCGCGGCAGCAGTCCTCCTCCAGCACGCCGAAGTTGACGTGGTGGGAGACCGTGCCGCCGAACTCCGCCCCGTAGGCGTCGAAGATGGCGCGCAGCTTTTTTTCGTCGGTGATGCCGAAGCTTCTTTTCCCGGCGGCGCCCTCCCCGGGCAGACGGTCAAAGCTCAGGCCGAAGGCCCGGCGGAAGAGCCTGGGCAGCCGGGCGGCAAAGGCGTCACTCGCCGTGATGATGCGGATCTCCCGGGTGGAGAAGCTGTTGCAGTAAAGCAGCACGCCGTAGCACTCCGCCAGGGCGCAGCACTTCTTCTCCGGCTTGTCCCGGCAGAGCTCCTCTTTGGCCGCGGATGAAAACGACATAGGTCTTTCCTTTCTACTTGTCGATATCCCGGTTGACGTTGACGGCGGAGATGCCCTTGGCCTTGAGATACTCGGTCAGGGCCGCGGCGATGGCGACGCTGCGGTGCCGCCCGCCGGTGCAGCCGACGGCCACCGTGAGATTCAGCTTGCCCTCCTCCACATACAGCGGCACCAGAAAGTCCAGCAGATCCGTCACCTTCTCCATGAAGGTCCTGGACTGGATGGAGTTGAACACATACTGGGCCACGGGCCTGTCCAGACCGGACATGGAGCGCAGCTCCTCCAGGTAGTAGGGGTTCGGCAGAAAGCGCACGTCAAAGACCAGGTCCGCATCCAGGGGCATGCCGTGCTTAAAACCGAAGGACTCCACCGTCACCTCCAGCTGCCGCTTGGTGCCCTCCGGAGAGAACAGACCGAACAGCTTGCTCTGCAGCTGTCCCAGCGTGAGCGTGGAGCTGTTGACGATGAAGTCCGCCCGCTCGCGGATGGGGGTGAGCAGGTCGATCTCCCGGCGCACCGCCTCCTCGATGGAGCCGCCGCGCCTGGCCAGCGGGTGGGGACGCCTGGACTCCTTATAGCGCCGCACGATGGTCGGCACGTCCGCGTCCATGTACAGGATGCGGCAGTCGCAGTTCATCTCCTTGAGCTGATCCAGGGTTTTCAGCAGCTCGTCGAAGCCGTTCTTGGCCCGCACGTCGGTGACCAGGGCCACCTTCTCATAGCGGCCGCCGGTGGCGATGCAGAGCTCGGCGAACTTCGGCATCAGGGCGACCGGCATATTGTCCACGCAGTAGTAATCCAGATCCTCCAGCACGTCGGCCGCGCGGCTCTTGCCCGCGCCGGAGAGCCCGGTGATAATCAAGAAATCCATAAACGTTCCCCTTCGGTGAGTGTGGAGTGTGGAGTTTGGAGTGTGGAGTGAAGGAGCGCCTGCGGCGCAATTTCAAATTGTCCGCGAAGCGGACACCATAACTCCTAACTCCTAACTCCACACTATTCTTCCGCTTCCGCGCCCCAGACCCGGTGCAGCGGCACCTGGGGGCCGTGGTCCTCCAGCCTGTAGTCCGGGGGCAGGAGGATCATCTCCGGCTCCAGCACCACCTGGCTGTGCTCATAGACCGTGCGGCGGATGTGCATCATCAGATCGTACACGTCGTGGGACGTGGCGTTTCCGGTGTTCACCACGAAGCCCGCGTGCTTTTCGCTGACCTGGGCCCCGCCCACGGAATAGCCCTTCAGCCCCGCCTCGTCGATGAGAGCGGCGGCGTAATGTCCCTCCGGCCTGCGGAAGGCGCTGCCCGCGGAGGGCAGGTCCAGCGGCTGCTTCTCCCGGCGGCGGGCGTTGAGCTCGCGCATCTTCGCGGCGATCTCCTCCCCGTCCCCCGCCTCCAGGCGGAACACGGCGGAGACGACGACACAGCCGGGCATTTTCTGGAAAAAGCTCTTCCGGTAGCCGAACTGGCACTGCTCGTTGGTCAGCTCATAGAGGGCCTGCTCCGGCAGGAAATTGATGACCACGCTCTCGACCACGTCCTTGAGCTCCCCGCCGTAGGCCCCGGCATTCATCATCAGTCCGCCGCCCACGGTGCCCGGGATGCCGGAGGCAAACTCCAGTCCCTTGAGGCTGTTTTGCTGGGCGAAGGTGGCAAGCTTCGACAGGCTCACCCCCGCCTCGGCATAGACGGCGCCGTCCGGCAGCAGGAAGATTTTGTCCAGCTTTTCGGTGCTGATGAGAAACAGGTCCTTCAGCCCCTCGTCCGGGAAGAGAATGTTGGTGCCGTTGCCGAGGATGTAGGGGGCCAGCTCGTGCTTTTTCAGCAGATAGCAGATCTGCGTCAGCCCCGAGATGTCCTGGGGCACGGCCAGGGCCCGGGCGGGTCCGCCGATGCGGAAGGAGCAGTGCGTGTTCATGGGCTCGTTCTCCAGCAGCGTCAGCCCCGGCATGGTCTTTTTGATCTCCTGTATGGCAAGTTCCAGATTTTCCATAGATGACTCCCGTATTTAAAATCGTTTTTTGTCAGGACATGCGCCTGACAAAAAACACTTCTCAGCCCTCAAGTGTGCGAGCAGGGCGAGTGCGCGCAGAGGGCTGCAAACTCGTCAAAATGCTTGCATTTTGACGAAACTAAAACATTCCCTGGTCGATGGCCAGATCGTGCTCGAAGGCCAAGGCCTCGGCGGCGTTGTAGCCCATCTTCTTCTGGCGGTTGTTCATGGCCGCCAGCTCCATGATGACGGCCAGGTTCCGCCCGGGGCGCACCGGGATGGTCACCTGGGGGATGCGCACGCCCACGAAGGAGGCGCTCTCGTTCTCCAGCCCCAGCCGGTCATAGGCCTTGCCGTCGTCCCACGGCTCCATCTGGATGGCCAGATCCACATTGCACTGGGGCTTGACGGCGCCCATGCCGTAGAGGTGGCGGACGTTGACCACGCCGATACCTCTCAGCTCCATGTAGTAGCGGATCAGCTCCGGCGCCGAGCCGATGAGCAGATCCCGGCTGACGCGGCGGATCTCCACGGCGTCGTCCGCGATGAGGCGGTGGCCGCGCTTGATGAGCTCCAGCGCCGTCTCGCTCTTGCCGATGCCGCTGTCGCCCATGAGCAGCACGCCCTCGCCGTAGATCTCCACCAGCACGCCGTGCACCGTCACTCTCGGGGCCAGATACTCCCGCAGGGAGTGGATCAGGTCCGCCTGGAATTCCGAGGTGTCCTCGTCGGTGATGAAGACGTTGCGGTTGTAGCGGCGGGCCATCTCGATGCACTCGGGAAAGGGCGGCACGCCGTGGCAGATGACCAGGCCCGCGATGTCGTACTGCATGAAGCGCTCAAAGGTTTTCTTTCGCTCCTCGATGGAGAGAGTGTCGAGATAGGTGCTCTCCACCCGGCCCATGATCTGGATGCGCTGGGGGTCGAAATAATTGTAAAAGCCCGCCAGCTGCATGGCGGGACGGTTCACGTCCGCCGTGCGCACCACGGCGCTCTCGTAGTCGCTGGAGAGGTTCAGCGGCGTCAGGTGGGCTTCCTCCACGATGGTTTTGAGCTTGACGGAATACTTGCTGCGCATGGCGTTCACTCTTATCCTTTCCGCGTTGTGAGGTCTGAATGCTCTCTCTTTTCTATATTACTCATTTTCCGGAAATTTGGCAACACTTTTCCACACATCCGGGTGTTGAAGGGCGCTGCAAAGATTTTTTACCGGATTGAGAAATTTTCCTTGCAATTAAGAAATTCATCTGCTATTATGTATAAGCTGTCTTTCCGGACAGCCAACACAAGCAAGGAGGTGCTTCGACAATGGCAAAGTGCGAATTCTGCGACAAGGGCGTTACCTTCGGCATCAAGGTCAGCCACTCTCACAGAAGGACGAACCGTCCCTGGAAGCCCAATGTGAAGCGCGTCAAGGCCATCGTGGACGGAACTCCCAAGCACGTCTACGTCTGCACCCGCTGCCTGCGCAGCGGCAAGGTCACCCGCGCTGTGTAATTGAATCAAATTACCCGAAACGAGCCTGTCCGATCCGGACGGGCTCTTTTCGGGTTTATGGGGCGTTATAATACCCGGGCATCTGCCCGGGTATTATAACGGCTTCTTTTTGATCTGCGCCCAGCGGCGGGGATAGCGCGAGGGACTCGGCCCCGTCTTGCGGATGAGCGCCGCGCTGTGGGTCACGTCCGTGCCGGGGATGGTGTAGTCATAGACCTGCTCCACCGTACCGCCCAGGGTCTTCAGGGCCACGTAGGCCTCCCGGATCTCCTGCTTCAGCTCCGGCCCCTTCATGGCGAGGAAGGCGCCGCCGGGCCTGACGTAGGGCAGGCACAGCTCGCAGAGCACGTTGAGCCGCGCCACCGCCCGGGCCGAGGCGAAGTCGAAGCTCTCCCGCAGTCCGTCGGGGATCTCCTCCGCTCTCGCGTGCAGACAGGTCACATCGGTCAGCTCCAGCTTTTCGCAGGTATCCCGCAAAAAGCCGATGCGCTTGTCGAGACTGTCCAGCAGCGTCAGCCCGATCTCCGGGCAGGCGATCTTCAGCGCAAGGCCCGGAAAGCCCGCGCCGGTCCCCACGTCCACCAGGGTCTTGCCCCGCAGGTCTGCCAGCTTCAGCAGCGCCGCGCAGTCGAGAAAATGCAGCCGCGCCGCGTCCTCCTCCCCGGTGATGGCGGTGAGGTTCATGACGCGGTTGGTCTGCTCCAGATTCTCATAATAGATCCGATAGCGCCGCAGGGCCGTCTCGTCCAGGGGCAGCTCCAGCTCCCGAAAGCCCGCGCGCAGGATATCTTCCAGCATGTCATTCGCTCCGCTCGGAATAGAAATTGTGGTTGCCGATCCGTGCCGTCTGTTCCAGGGCGGAATCAAACCACCAGGTATCGGCATAGTCCGGGTTGACAAAGTAGAGGCTGTCCCCCACCGTTTCGGCCCCCTCCAGCACCAGGCAGGCCGCGATCATCGCCTGTTCGGAGGGGTCCTCCCGGATGCCGCCCAGGGCGATGGGCTCAAACTGGATGGCGTTGACCGTGTCATAGATGACCTCGAAGACCGTGCCGGGGAAGCGCTCGCTCCGAACCCGGTTCATCACCACGTTGCCCACGCCGATCTGGCCGTCCAGCGGCTCAAAGCGGGCCTCGGCGGCGATGATGTGGGACAGCCAGTACAGCTCCTCCGTCGGATAGTTCAGCTCGTAGTAGTCGGGCCCGCCGGTGAGCAGCGCCATCCCCTCGGAGGAGATGGCCAGCTTCCCGTCCTTGTCCCGCTCCGTCTCCAGGGAGAAGAGCTTTTCCAGCGTCCGGGCCGGCAGGTACAGCTCCCCGCCGCGGACCAGCCAGTCCTCCGGCGCCCAGACATAGCGCCCGGCGGCGGTGTAGTACTCCTGCCCCCGGGTTCCGCGGACGGTAAGGCGGTCGATGTGCAGGGAGAAGCTCCGCTCGTCCCCGCTCCAGCTCATCTCCTGGCCGAAAGCGGCGCACAGAGCCCGCACCGGCACATAGACACAGCCGTTTTTCTCCCAGCCCTTGGCCGTCAGTGTCCCGTCCAGCATCACGGGCACAGGCTTCGCCCCCGCCGGTGCGGGCTCCACCGGGGCCAGGGAGGCCTCCGGCGTGGGTGCAGCGGGCGTCGGAGTCGGTGTTCCGGTCCCCGCGGCGGCGCAGCCCGTCAGCAGAAGCAGAGCTGTCAGCAGCGCCGCGATCTTACGCATGTTCCGCCTGTTCTGCCTGTTTGGCCTGATAGGCCTTCAGCGCCCTTGCGATCTGGTCGGGGCAGGAAGTGGGCTTGCCGCCGCAGCGGATGCCCTCCAGCCGGTCCACGACCTCCTGCACGCTCATGCCCCTGATCAGGCGGGAGATCCCCTTCAGGTTGCCGTCGCAGCCGCCGGTGACCGTCACGGAGACGATCTTGTCGTCTTCCACTTCAAACTCCATCATCTGGGAGCAGACCCCTCTGGGGCGATAAGCAAATTTCACAGGAAATCCCTCCATCTCGTTTTTTTCAATATACCATGCCGGACCGGGCTTTGCAAGCAGGGCCCGGTTTTCTCCTTGCCTCCCGGCCCGCGGGCGTATATAATGAGGACAGTGACAGGCAGAAGGGGTGATCGAATGCGCATTGCGGTGGCGGCCGGACCGGAGACGGTGCCGGCAACGCTGGAGGAGAGCACGCGCCTGCTGGTGCTGGAGACGGAGGACGGCGCCGTCCTGGCCGAGCGGCCGGGGCCGGACCCGCTGGGGTTTGCGGAGCTTGCCCTGCAGACGGACTGTGAGGCCGTGGTCTGCGGGAAGATCACCGATCCCGCGGCCTTTTCGCGGCTTGCGGAAAACGGCGTGACCCGCTATTGCGCCGCGGGTCTTGCGCCCCTGGACGCGGCCCGGAAGGCCGAGGCGGGTTCGCTCCCCATCCAGACCAGACTCAACGAGATCCGGTGAAATGCACCGCCGGCGGCTCTGCAGTCTCCCATACACCGCCGATGGCGGTGTATTTTTATGTGCGGAGAATGTCGGCCCCGATCCCCCTGTCCCTCCCGGAAAACAGGCTGGTCAAAACGCACATTCCCCGTAGGATAATTCAAAAAACTTTCTGTGCGTTTTTTGCAAAGCGCACAGCTTTTTCGTGAATTCGCACAAATTTCAGGTTTCGGCTTCGGCCAAAATATCCAAGAAAAAAGCGATTGTTTCTTGACTTGTTTTCGGCGGCTATGGTATCATAATGATACCCCCACATGGCGAAATCAATCGAGAATTCGATTGATTTCGCTGCCAAACGACAAGTTTGGCAGCGAATGATCTTTTGAATCATTCGCGCGATGCTCATTGCAATGCATATCTGGCACAGCAGATACTCTGCTGTGCTGAGCAGCAAAGCTGCTCGGCGAAACACCAGAAGGCGTTTCGCCATCAGATAGTCATTATAAAACTGGAAAAAATGAAGAAGCCCCGCATGTCCTGACGGTTTGACCGGAGCGCCTCTGGCGATCCGCGAAAGTGGAGTTTACCACATGGGCGCGCGAGACTGGAACTGCCGACCGTCTGGGCGTACTTCAACCGGATCATCCTGCTGAGCGTGCGCCCATTTTTCATTTTCTTTCGATTGTGAGACGCGTCTCACAATCGAGCACTCGCTTTTATCGCAGCGGGCTTTGCCCGCTTTGGTCGAAGCGAGGCCTCGCGCAGCTCGGCTCAGGGTGTTTTTGAAGCGGCAAAGCCGCCTCAAAAACGATTGCAAAGGCCTCCGGGCTGCAGATCGGACCCGATTCCATCATCATACTTGAAGGAGAACAACGCATGAAGAAAGTCGGAATCATCATGGGCAGCGACAGCGATCTGCCTGTCGTGCAGAAGGCCGTGAACATCCTGCGGGAGTTCGAGGTCCCCTTTGAGGTGCACGTCTATTCCGCGCACCGCACCCCCGTCGAGGCGAGAGACTTTGCCGTCCATGCGCGGCAGAACGGCTTCGGCGCCATCATCGCGGCCGCGGGTATGGCCGCACATCTGGCCGGCGCCATGGCGGCGGGAACCACGCTGCCTGTCATCGGCATACCCATCAAATCGGCTGGACTGGGCGGGATTGACGCTCTGCTCTCCACGGTACAGATGCCCACCGGGCTGCCTGTCGCGACCGTGGCGATTGACGGAGCTGCCAATGCCGCCCTGTTAGCTGTTCAGATCCTGGCGGTGGAGGACGCGGCGCTGGCCGAAAAGCTGGACAGAAAGCGCGCCGCCGACACGGCCAAGGTCCTGGACAAGGATAGAAGCATTCTGGAAAAACTTTAATCTGGAGGGAAAAACAATGGAACTGGTTTACACTGGAAAAACGAAGAATGTCTACGCGCTGGATAACGGCAACTACCTGCTGAAGTTCAAGGACGACTGCACCGGCAAGGACGGCGTGTTCGACCCCGGCATGAACGAAGTCGGCCTGACCATCGAGGGCGTGGGCCGCGTCAACCTCCGGATGAGCATGTACTTCTTTGAGAAGCTCAGAGAAGCCGGCATCAAGACCCACTACGTCGCCGCCGACCTGGACCAGGTCACCATGGAAGTCCTGCCCGCCAAGGTCTTCGGCCACGGGCTGGAGGTCATCTGCCGCCGCCGCGCCGTGGGCAGCTTCCGCCGCCGCTACGGCGAGTACGTCGAGGAGGGCGCCGTGCTCCCCTACTATGTGGAGACCACCTTCAAAAACGACGCTTTGGGCGATCCCCTGGTCACCAAGGACGGTCTGGTGGTGCTGGGCATCATGTCCGAGGCCCAGTACGATTCCCTGAAGGAGCAGACCCAGAAGATCACCGCCATCGTCAACGACGAGATGGCGGGGCGCGGCATGGAACTCTACGACATCAAGTTTGAGTTCGGCTATGTGGGCGACGAGGTCATCCTCATCGACGAGATCGCCTCCGGCAACATGCGCGTGTACAAGGACGGCGAGTACGTCGATCCCATGACGCTCTCCGAGCTCTTCTTTGCCTGATGGGCGGATTTTTCGGAGCGGTCTCGAAGCAGGACTGCGTAATGGACGTGTTCTTCGGCGTGGATTACCACTCCCATTTGGGCACACGCCGGGCGGGCATGATCGTCCGGGACGCGCAGACCGGCTTCCAGCGCCAGATTCACAACATCGAAAACACCCCCTTCCGCACCAAGTTTGAAAAGGATCTGCCGGGCTTCCACGGCTGCAGCGGCATCGGCTGCATCAGCGACATGGATCCCCAGCCGCTGCTGGTGCGCTCCCACCTGGGACTCTACGCCATCACCACCGTGGGCATCATCAACAACGCCGAGGCGCTCATCGAGCGCTACTTTGCCTCCCACGGCACCCAGTTCATGGCCATGAGCTCCGGCCAGGTCAACCAGACGGAGCTGTTCGCCGCCCTGATCAACGAGAAGGACAGCTTTGTGGAGGGCCTGAAAAACGTGCACGAGCTGGTGGACGGCTCGGCCACCATTCTGCTGCTGACGGAAAACGGGCTCATCGCCTCCCGCGACAAGCTGGGCAGACTCCCCGTGCACATCGGCAAAAAGGACGGCGCCCACTGCGTGAGCTTTGAGTCCTTCGCCTACAACAAGCTGGGCTATGCCGACGCCTACGAGCTGGGGCCCGGGGAGATCGTCTCCGTCACGGCCGACGGCTTTGAGACCCTCTCGCCCGCCGGGAAGGACATGCGCATCTGCGCCTTTCTCTGGACCTACTACGGCTACCCCAACTCCAACTACGAGGGGCAGAACGTGGAGGTGGTGCGCTACCGCAACGGCGAGATCATGGCCAGGGACGAGATCGCCCGCGGCAACATGCCGAAGGTGGACTATGTGGCGGGCGTGCCGGACTCCGGCGTGCCCCACGCCATCGGCTACGCCAACCGCAGCGGCAAGAGCTATGCCCGCCCCTTTGTCAAGTACACCCCCACCTGGCCCCGCTCCTTCATGCCCGACCGGCAGGAGGTGCGCGATCAGGTGGCCAAGATGAAGCAGATCCCCGTGCCCGAGCTCATCGAGGGCAAGAAGCTGCTGTTCGTGGACGACTCCATCGTCCGCGGCACCCAGCTCAAGGGCACCATCGACTTCCTCTATGAGTCCGGGGCCGAAGAAGTGCACATGCGCTCGGCCTGCCCGCCGATCATGTACGCCTGCAAGTACCTGAACTTCTCCCGCTCCAACTCCGAAATGGACCTGCTGGCCCGTCAGATCGTCCGCGAGAACGAGGGCGAGGAGGGCGACCGGCACCTGGAGGAGTATTCCGACTGCAACACCGAGCGCGGACAGTGCCTGCTGCACTCGATCTGTGAGAAGCTGGGCTTTGCCTCCCTGGGTTACCAGAGTCTGAACGGGCTGATGGAGGCCATCGGCATCGACCGGGACAAGATCTGCACCTACTGCTGGACAGGCAAGGAATAACCCTCGATTGCGAAACGCATTTCGCAATCGAAATACTCGCTTTTATCGCACTCGGCTTACGGGGGACAAGCCTCGTTTGGTCGAAGCGAGGGCTCGCTTTGCTCGCCTCAGTGTGTTTTTGAGGCGTACCCGCAGGGCAAACTGCAAAGCTGCCCAAAAAACAAATTCGATTTCTTTTTCGCATGCGCGAAAAACTCTGCGAGGCTGGGATAAGCCGACGCAATCAACAAAAACAAGGAGAAACGCCATGAGCAATTCTCATTCCGCCTCCTACGCCGCGGCCGGCGTGGACATCGAGGCCGGCTACAAGGCCGTGGAGCTGATGAAGTCCCACATCGCCAGAACCCTCACCTCCGGCGTCGTGTCCGACATCGGCGGCTTCGGGGGCCTCTTCGAGCTGGACGTCAAGGACATGGCGCGCCCGGTGCTGGTCTCCGGCACCGACGGCGTGGGCACCAAGCTCAAGCTCGCCTTCCTGCTGGACAAGCACGACACCGTGGGCATCGACTGCGTGGCCATGTGCGTCAACGACGTGCTCTGCTGCGGCGCAAAGCCCCTGTTCTTCCTGGACTACATCGCCTGCGGCAAGAACGTCCCCACCCGCATCGAAGCCATCGTCAAGGGCGTGAGCGAGGGCTGCGTCCAGTCCGGCGCCGCCCTCATCGGCGGCGAGACCGCCGAAATGCCCGGCTTCTACCCCGAGGACGAGTACGACCTGGCGGGCTTCTGCGTGGGCGTGGTGGACCGGGAGAAGATCCTGGACAACAAGACCATGCGCCCCGGCGACGTGGTGCTGGCCCTTCCCTCCAGCGGCGTGCATTCCAACGGCTTCTCCCTGGTGCGCAAGGTCTTCCGCGTGGGCGAAGCCGACATCGTTTCCCCCGTCCCCGAGCTCGGCGGCCGGGGCGTGGGTGAGACGCTGCTGACCCCCACGAAGATCTACGTGAGGCCCATGCTGGCCCTGTTTGAAAAGGTCGCCGTCAAGGGCGTCAGCCACATCACCGGCGGCGGCTTCTACGAGAACATCCCCCGCTCCATCCCGGACGGGCTCTGCGCGAAGATCGAGAAGGCCGCGGTGAAGACGCCGCCCATCTTCGAACTGATCCAAAAGGCCGGCGGCATCCCCGAGCGCGACATGTTCAACACCTTCAACATGGGCGTGGGCATGAGCGTGGTGGTCTCCAAAGAGGACGCGGACGCAGCGCTGGATATCCTGCGCGCCCAGGGTGAGGACGCCTATGTCCTCGGTGAGATCACCGGGGGCGCGGACAAGGTGGTCCTATGCTGAGGGACACGCTCAGCGGCGTCTCCGCCGGGATCTGCATCGCCCTCGGCGGCAGCGTCTTTCTCGCCACAGATAACCGGGTGGTGGGCGCGGTGCTCTTCTCCGTGGCCCTGCTCTGCATCTGCATGAAGGGCTACGCCCTCTTCACCGGCAAGGTGGGCTTTGTGCCGGAGGACCATGGCAGGCCCGCCCTGCAGCTGCTGCTCGCGGGGCTGCTGGGCAATCTCATCGGCACCTTCCTCTGCGGCCAGCTTCTGCGTCTCGGCCTGCCCGCGCTCAGCGACGCGGCCCGGACGATCTGCGCGGCAAAGCTCACGCAGGCTCCCGCCGCCGCCCTGATCCGCGGCGTCTTCTGCGGGATCCTCATGTACCTTGCCGTCAGCATCTGGAAGGAGCGGCAGTCGCCCCTCGGCATCCTCTTCTGCATCCCGGTGTTCATCCTCTCCGGCTTTGAACACTCCATTGCGGACATGTTCTACTTCGCTGTCTCCGGCATCGTGTCCCTGAAAGCCTTCGTCTTTCTGTGGCTCGTCATCATCGGCAACGCCCTGGGCGCCATGCTGCTGCCGGGGCTGAATCTCTGGGGAAAAGGAGCAAAGGCATGATACAGATCGCGGTTTTCGTCTCCGGCGGCGGCACCAATCTCCAGGCGCTGATCGACGCCGAGCAGGCCGGCCGGATCCACAGCGGACACCTGGCCCTGGTGGTCGCCAGCAAGCCCGGGGTCTACGCCCTGGAGCGGGCCGAGAGGGCCGGCATTCCCTCGGTCGTGGTCTCCCGGAAGGACTGCGCCGGCCAGGCCGAGTTCGAGGAGAAGATCCTCACCGCCCTGGATGCGCACCACATCGACATGATCGTCCTGGCGGGCTTCATGTCCATCCTCTCGGCGGACTTCACCCGCCGCTGGCCCAATCGCATCCTCAACGTACACCCCGCGCTCATTCCCTCCTTCTGCGGCAAGGGCTATTACGGGCTGAAGGTCCACGAGGCCGCCCTCGCCTACGGCGTCAAGGTAACCGGCGCCACCGTGCACTACGTCAACGAGATCCCCGACGGAGGAGAGATCCTCCTCCAGAAGGCGGTGGAGATCCAGCCCGGCGACACGCCGGAAACCCTCCAGCGCCGCGTCATGGAACAGGCGGAATGGATTCTCCTTCCGCAGGCAACGGAGCTGGTGGCCGCGCGCCTCAGCCAGGAAAGGAGCTAAACGAACATGGACATCTACAAGATCAACACCCCCGAAGAACTGATCGCCGGCAACTCCTACGTGGGCAGAGGCATCGTCCTCGGCCGCACCCCCGACGGCGGAAAGGCCGTCACGGCCTACTTCATCATGGGCCGCTCCGAAAACTCCCGCAACCGCGTCTTCGCCCTGGATGACGGCGTACTCTACACCCGCCCCTTCGACGAGAGCAAGGTCAAGGACCCCTCCCTCATCATCTACGCGGCGCTGCGGACCTGGGAAAACAAGCTCATCGTCACCAACGGCGACCAGACGGACACCGTCTGGGAAGGCCACAAGAACGGCGTCGGCTTCCACGAGGCTCTGAAGGCCCGCTGCTTTGAGCCGGACGCCCCCAATCTCACCCCCCGCATCAGCGGCGAAATCACGTTTGAAAACGGCGATTTCACCTATTCCCTCAGCATTCTCAAGAGCGCGGACGCGGAAGGCTCCGCCTGCTGCCGCTTCCTCTTTGACTACCCGGCTCTGCCGGGCCTCGGCCACTTCCTGCACACCTATGTCTGCGACGGCGCCCCCATCCCCTCCTTCCAGGGCGAGCCGGAGCGCATGGAGATGACCGACGATATCGACGCCTTTACCTCCCGCCTCTGGGAGAGTCTGGACCGGGACAACAAGATCTCCCTCTACGTCCGCTACACCGACTGCGCGACCGGTGACTTTGAAGACCGGCTCATCAATAAAAACAAGTGAGGTGCCCTCATGAAGGAATTTGAACTGAAATACGGCTGCAATCCCAACCAGAAGCCCGCGAAGATCTACATGCACGACGGCTCCGATCTCCCCATCGAGATCCTCAGCGGCCGCCCCGGCTACATCAACTTCCTGGACGCCTTCAACTCCTGGCAGCTGGTGCGTGAGCTGAAGGCCGCGGCGGGCCTGCCCTGCGCCGCCTCCTTCAAGCATGTCTCCCCCAGCGGCGCGGCCCTGGGCCTGCCCATGGATGAAAAGCTGCAGAAGGCCTGCTTTGTCGACGACATCGAGGGTCTCAACGACAGCCCCCTGGCCTGCGCCTATGCCCGCGCCCGCGGCACCGACCGCATGAGCTCCTTCGGCGACTGGATCGCCCTGTCCGAGGTCTGCGACGTGACCACCGCAAAGATCATCAAGCGCGAGGTCTCCGACGGCATCATCGCCCCCGGCTACGAGCCCGAGGCCCTGGAGATCCTCAAGAGCAAGAGAAACGGCAGCTACAACATCGTCAAGATCGACCCCGCCTACATCCCCGATCCCCAGGAGCACAAGCAGGTCTTCGGCGTCACCTTTGAGCAGGGGCGCAACAACTTTGAGATCAACCGCGCCCTGCTGGAGGAGATCGTGACAAAGAACAAGGAGCTGCCCGAGAGCGCGAAGCTGGACCTCATCGTCTCCCTCATCACCCTCAAGTACACCCAGTCCAACTCCGTCTGCTACGCCTTCGGCGGCCAGACCGTGGGCGTGGGCGCCGGCCAGCAGAGCCGCATCCACTGCACCCGTCTTGCCGGCACCAAGGCCGACAGCTTCTTCCTGCGCCAGTGCGACAAGGTGCTGAACCTGCCCTTCAAGCCCGAGCTGGGCCGCGCCGACCGCAACAACGTCGTCGACAACTACATCAACAAGAGCGAGGAAGACGTCTGCGCCGAGGGCAGCTGGCAGAAGTACTTCACCGAGCAGCCCGCCCCCCTCACCGAGGAGGAAAAGCGCGCGTACCTCGACCAGATCACCGGCGTGTCCCTGGGTTCCGACGCCTTCTTCCCCTTCTCCGACAACATCGAGCGGGCCAGGCTCTCCGGCGTCTCCTATGTCGCCCAGCCCGGCGGCTCCATCCGCGACGACCTGGTGATCGAAGCCTGCGACAAGTACAACATGGTCATGTGCTTCACGCACATGAGACTCTTCCACCACTAAAAAAAGCATTCGTTTGTAAAGCGAAATCGCGCTTGCAATGTCGTCGTGCTTCGTCATTCCGAGCCAGTGCGCACACTGGCGTGGGAATCCGTTCTCCCTACGGCCGACTCTGGGTTTTCATATCTACGTCTTTTGTAAAACAAAAGAGCGGCGGATTGCCACACCAGTCTTCGGACTGGTTCGCAATGACGGGATTGTAGTCACCGACTGCATATTCTGTCTTTGATCAATTGGAGGTGCAGCGATATGAACATTCTGGTTGTGGGCGGCGGAGGCCGCGAACACGCCATCATCAAGAAGTTAAAGGAAAACCCCGCCATTGAGACCATCTATGCCCTGCCGGGCAACGGCGGCATGGAGGGCGACGCCGTGTGCGTGCCCATCGGGGCCAAGGAGATCGACAAGATCGTGGCCTTCGCCGCGGAGAAAAAGGTCGACTACGCCGTGGTGGCGCCGGATGATCCGCTGGTGCTGGGCGCCGTCGACGCGCTCAACGCCGTCGGCATCCCCTGCTTCGGCCCAAAGGCCAACGCCGCCATCCTCGAGGGCAGCAAGATCTTCTCCAAGCGTCTGATGCAGAAGTACGGCATCCCCACCGCCGCCTGCGAGATTTTTGAGGACGCGGAGGAAGCCCTGCGCTATGTCAAGGGCTGTCCGCTGCCCGCCGTGGTCAAGGCCGACGGCCTGGCCCTGGGCAAGGGCGTGGTCATCTGCGAGACGAGAGAGGAGGCCGAGGAGGCCGTCACCTCCATGATGCTCGACGGCAAGTTCGGCCAGAGCGGCGCGCGCGTTGTCATCGAGGAATATCTCACCGGGCCGGAGGTCTCCGTTCTGTCCTTTACCGACGGCGAGACCGTCATCCCCATGGTGTCCTCCATGGACCACAAGCGGGCCCTGGACGGCGACAAAGGGCTCAACACCGGGGGCATGGGCACCGTGGCCCCGAACCCCTACTACACCAAAGAGATCGCAAACGCGTGCATGGAGAAGATCTTCCTGCCCACCATCCGCGCCATGAAGGCCGAGGGCCGGCCCTTCACCGGCTGCCTGTACTTCGGCCTGATGCTCACCGAGAAGGGCCCCATGGTCATCGAGTACAACTGCCGCTTCGGCGACCCGGAGACCCAGGTGGTGCTGCCGCTGCTGGAGAGCGATCTCTACACCGTGATGCGCGCCACCACCGACGGCACCCTAAAGGACACCGAGGTCAGGTTCTCCGACAAGCACGCCTGCTGCGTGATCCTCGCCTCCGAGGGCTACCCGGAGCACTACGAGAAGGGCTATGAGATCACCATCCCCGAAGCCGTCTCCGACCACGTCTACGTGGCAGGCGCCCGGAGGGAGGACGGGAAGCTGCTCACCAGCGGCGGCCGGGTCCTGGGCGTGACGGCTGTGGCCGCGTCCCTGCCCGCCGCCATCGGCGAGGCCTACCGCATGGCCGACCAGATCCATTTCCAGAACGCCTTCTGCCGCCGTGACATCGGCCAGCGGGCGCTGAAAGCATACAAGGAGCAGAGCTGATGGTATACCGAGTTTATGTGGAAAAGAAGCCGGGGCTGGCCCACGAGGCCGCGTCCCTGCTGGGTGAGCTGAAGAACCTGCTGGGCGTCAAGAACCTGGAGGGGCTGCGGGTCGTCAACCGCTACGACGTGGAGAATCTCGACCCCGAGCTCTTCGCGTACGCCAAGAAGACCGTCTTCTCCGAGCCCCAGGTGGATCTGGTGTCCGACACCCTGGAGGCGGAGGGCACCGTCTTTGCCGTGGAGTATCTGCCCGGCCAGTTTGACCAGCGGGCCGACTCCGCCGCCCAGTGCATCCAGATTCTCTCCAAGGGCGAGCGCCCCACCGTGCGCACCGCCAAGGTCTATGTCCTCTCCGGCGAGCTGACCGCGGAGGAGCTGGAGACCGTCAAGCACTATGTCATCAACCCCGTGGAGGCCCGGGAGGCCGCGCTGGAAAAGCCCGAGACCCTGGCTGTCACCTACGACATGCCCGAGACCGTGGAGTCCCTGCCGCAGCTGATGGACATGGACAACGAGGCCCTCGCCATCTTCATCGACGAGCGCGGCCTTGCCATGGACGTGGACGATCTGCGCTTCACCCGGGATTACTTCCACTTTGAGGGGCGCATCCCCACCATCACCGAGATCCGGATCATCGACACCTACTGGTCCGATCACTGCCGCCACACCACCTTTATGACGACTCTCGACAAGGTGACCTTTGACGACCCCGAGATCCAGGCCAGCTTTGAGGACTACCTTGCCACCCGCAAGGCCATCGGCCGCAACAAGCCCGTCAACCTCATGGACATGGGCACGCTGGCCGTCCGGGCTCTGAAGAAGGCCGGCAAGCTTACGAAGCTGGACGAGTCCGAGGAGATCAACGCCTGCACCGTGAAGATCACGGTGGACGTGGACGGCGTGCAGGAGCCCTGGCTGCTGCTCTTCAAGAACGAGACCCACAACCACCCCACCGAGATCGAGCCCTTCGGCGGGGCCGCCACCTGCATCGGCGGCGCCATCCGCGACCCCCTCTCCGGCCGCAGCTACGTCTACGGCGCCATGCGCCTGACCGGCGCGGCGGATCCCCTCACCCCCGTGAGCCAGACCCTGAAGGGCAAGCTGCCCCAGCGGAAGCTCGTCACCACCGCGGCGGCGGGCTATTCCTCCTACGGCAACCAGATCGGCCTTGCCACCGGAATCGTGGACGAGCTCTACCACCCCGGCTACATGGCCAAGCGCATGGAGGTGGGCGCGGTCATCGCCGCGGCCCCCGCGGCCAACGTCCGGCGTGAGCGCCCCGTCCCCGGGGATCTGGTGATCCTGCTGGGCGGCCGCACCGGCCGCGACGGCATCGGCGGCGCCACCGGCTCCTCCAAGTCCCACACCGTCTCCTCCCTCTCCAGCTGCGGGGCCGAGGTGCAGAAGGGCAACGCCCCCGAGGAGCGCAAGCTCCAGCGCCTGTTCCGCAACCCCGAGGCCAGCCGGATGATCAAGCGCTGCAACGACTTCGGCGCGGGCGGCGTGTCCGTCGCCGTGGGCGAACTTGCCGACGGGCTGGACATCAACCTCGACGCCGTGCCCAAGAAGTACGAGGGTCTCGACGGCACCGAGCTTGCCATCAGCGAGTCCCAGGAGCGCATGGCCGTGGTCATCGAGAAGGAAAACCTCGACGCCTTCCTGGCCCTGGCCGAGCAGGAGAACCTGGAGGCCACCCTCCTTGCCACCGTCACCGAGTCCCCCCGCATGGTCATGCACTGGAAGGGGCAGGTGGTGGCCGATCTCAGCCGCGCCTTCCTCAACACCAACGGCGCCGAGAAGCACGCCGAGGCACATGTGGAAAAACCCCGGGACTTCTCCAAACCCGTCCCCGCGGACTTTGCCGCCGGGATGAAGGCGCTGGCGGGCGATCTCAACGTCTGCTCCCGCCGGGGACTGAGTGAGCGCTTTGACTCCACCATCGGCGCGGGCACCGTGCTCATGCCCTTCGGCGGCAGAAATCAGCTCACCCCCATCCAGGCCATGGTGCAGAAGATCTCCGTGGAACAGAAGCACACGGACGACTGCAGCCTGATGGCCTGGGGCTTCAACCCGTATCTGTCCGAAAAGAGCCCCTACCACGGGGCGTATCTGGCTGTGGTGGAGAGCGTGTCGAAGCTCGTCGCCACCGGCGCGAAGTTTGAGGACGTCTATCTCTCCTTCCAGGAATACTTTGAGCGTCTGCGCCATGAGCCCGCGCGCTGGGGCAAGCCCGTGGCCGCCCTGCTGGGCGCCTTCCGGGCCCAGATGGGTCTGGGCGTGGCCGCCATCGGCGGCAAGGACTCCATGTCCGGCTCCTTTGAAAAGCTGGACGTGCCCCCCACGCTGATCTCCTTTGCCGTCACCACCGCGAAAACCGGGGATATCGTCCCCAACGAATTCAAGCAGGCGGGCCATAAGGCCGCGCTGCTCTGCCCGGAGTACGACGAAAAGGGTCTGCCCACGGCGGAGAGCCTGCTGAAAAACTTTGAAACCGTGCACGGCCTGCTGCAAAGCGGCAAGGCGGTCGCGGCCTACACCCCCGGCTGCGGCGGCGCGGCCGAGGCGATCTTGAAGATGGCCCTGGGGAACGCCTTCGGCTTTGCCTTCGAGGAGAGCGTCCCCCTCGAGACCCTCTTCGGCTACCGCTACGGCGCCTTTGTCCTGGAGCTTAACGAGGACTGCGATCTGCCGGTGCTCGGCACCGTCACCGCAGAGCCGGTCTTCACCCGCGGCGGCGAGTCCCTGGCGCTCTCCGAGCTCCAGGCCCTGTATGAGGACAAGCTGGAGAGCGTCTATCCCTGCAACATCCCCAGCGAGGGGAAGAAGATCGAGAACTTCTCCTTCTCCGCCGAGAGCTGGCCCGCTCCCGCTGTGAAGTGCGCCAAGCCCCGGGTGCTGATCCCCGTCTTCCCCGGCACCAACTGCGAGTATGACAGCGCCAAGGCCGTGGCCGACGCGGGCGGCGAGCCCGAGATCATGGTGATCTCCAACCTGACGAGCGGCCACATCGCCCGCAGCGTGGAGCGCTTTGCCGAGCACTTGAAGGACACCCAGATGATCTTCATCCCCGGCGGCTTCTCCGGCGGCGACGAGCCCGACGGCAGCGGCAAGTTCATCACCGCCTTCTTCCGAAACCCCGAGATCCGCGAGCAGGTCACCGAGCTGCTGGAGAAGCGGGACGGCCTCATCTGCGGCATCTGCAACGGCTTCCAGGCTCTCATCAAGCTGGGGCTGGTGCCCTTCGGGAAGATCGTGGACGCGGACGAGAACTCCCCCACGCTCTCCTTCAACAGCATCGGCCGCCATCAGTCCCGCATCGTGCGGGTGCGGGTGGCCTCCAACAAGAGCCCGTGGCTGGCCGGCACCCGGGTGGGTGAGATCTACTCCGTCCCCATCTCCCACGGCGAGGGCCGCATCCTGATGCCCGAGTCCCTGGCCCTGGAGCTGGCCAAAAACGGCCAGGTCGCCACCCAGTATGTGGATCTCGACGGCAACGCCACCGACGACGTGCACTTCAACCCCAACAATTCTCTCTTCGCCATCGAGGGTCTCACCTCCCCCGACGGGCGGGTCTTCGGCAAGATGGGCCACGCCGAGCGCATCGGCGCGGGTCTGTACAAAAACGTACCCGGCGACTACGACATGAAGATGTTCGCCTCCGCCGTGAAATACTTCAAGTAAAAAAGGAGAGCAACCGCTATGGCCTTTCTCAGCGACATTGAAATTGCCCAGCGCTGTCCCATGCGCCCCATCTTTGACATTGCAAAGACCTCGGGCATCGGTGAAGACTATCTCGAGCAGTACGGCCGGTACAAGGCCAAGGTCGATTTCCGCTTCCTCACCGAGTCCAAAAAGCCCGACGGCAAGCTGATCCTGGTCACCGCCATCACCCCCACCCCCGCGGGCGAGGGCAAGACCACCACCACCATCGGCCTGGCCGACGGTCTCCGGCAGATCGGCAAGGCTTCCGTGGTCGCCATGCGCGAGCCCTCCCTGGGCCCCGTGTTCGGCATCAAGGGCGGCGCCTGCGGCGGCGGCTACGCCCAGGTGGTGCCCATGGAGGATATCAACCTCCACTTCACCGGCGACATCCACGCCATGACCGCGGCCAACAACCTGCTGGCCGCCATGCTGGACAACCACATCCAGCAGGGCAACGCCCTGAACATCGACCCCAGACGCATCGTCTGGAAGCGCTGTATGGACATGAACGACCGGCAGCTGAGAAACATCGTGGACGGCCTGGGCGGCAAGGCCCACGGCGTACCCCGGGAGGATGGCTTCGACATCACCGTCGCCACCGAGGTCATGGCCATCATGTGTCTGGCCTCCTCTGTCTCCGATCTGAAAGAGCGTCTGAGCAAGATCGTGGTGGCCTACACCTACAAGGACGAGCCCGTCACCGCCGGGGACCTGAAGGCCCAGGGCGCCATGACCGCGCTGTTGAAGGACGCGCTCAAGCCCAACCTGGTGCAGACTCTGGAGGGCACCCCCGCCTTTGTCCACGGCGGTCCCTTTGCCAACATCGCCCACGGCTGCAACAGCGTGCTTGCCACCCGCATGGCCCTCAAGTGCGCCGACTACACCGTCACCGAGGCCGGCTTCGGCGCGGACCTGGGCGCGGAGAAGTTTTTGGACATCAAGTGCCGCGCGGCGGGGCTCAAGCCCGACGCGGTGGTGGTGGTCGCAACCGTGCGCGCCCTGAAGATGCACGGCGGCCTGCCCAAGACCGCCCTGGGTGAGGAGAATCTGGAGGCCCTGGAGAAGGGCGTGCCCAACCTGCTGCGCCACGTCTCCAACATCAGGAACGTCTACAAGCTGCCCTGCGTGGTGGCGGTCAACCGCTTTCCCACCGACACCGACAACGAGATCCGCTTTATCATGGAAAAATGCGCGGAGCTGGGCGTGAACGTGCGTCTCTCCACCGTCTGGGCCGACGGCGGCAAGGGCGGCGTGGAGCTGGCCCGGGAGGTCGTCCGCCTCTGCGAGGAGGGGGAGAACGACTTCAGCTTCTCCTATCCCCTGGACCTGAGTCTGGAGGAGAAGCTGCGCACCGTGACAAAGCGCATCTACGGCGGAAAGGACATCTCCGTTCTGCCCGCGGCGGCAAAGCAGCTGCAGCGCCTGGAGGAGCTGGGCTACGGCTCCTGCCCCGTCTGCATCGCCAAGACCCAGTACAGTTTCTCGGACGATCCCACCAAACTGGGCGCGCCGGAGGACTTTGTGGTCACCATCAAATCCGCGAAAATCTCCGCCGGCGCCGGCTTCGTGGTGGCCCTCACCGGGGACATCATGACCATGCCCGGTCTGCCCAGAGTCCCCGCCGCCGAGAAGATCGACGTGGACGAAAACGGCGTGATTTCCGGACTGTTTTAAGCATTCTCATGTTGTAGGGGCCGACGTACCCGCGGGGCATACACCCCCGGCGGCCCGTTACCTGGCCCGCAAACGTACAGTGTGCAGGACGGGACTACCCCTCAGTCCGGCTCAAACGCACCGAGTGCAGGACGGGGCAAACCCCTCAGGCGCTTCGCGCCAGCTCCCCTTAGGCAGGGGAGCCAAATAGGAAAGGTTATTGGAAATGAAACTCATCATCGCATCCAACAACGCCCACAAGCTGACCGAGATGAAGGCCATCCTCTCCCCCTTCTTTGACGACGTGCAGTCCATGCGGGAGGCCGGCATCGAGCACGAGACCGTGGAGGACGGCACCACCTTCATGGAAAACGCCGTGAAGAAGGCCAGAGAGCTCGCCGAGATCTCCGGCCAGGCCGCCATTGCCGACGACAGCGGCATCTGTGTCGACGCCCTGGATGGGGCGCCGGGCATCTACTCGGCCCGCTTCTCCGGCGTGCACGGGGACGACAAGGCCAACAACCGCCTGCTGCTGGAGAAGCTGGAGGGGGTTGAAAACCGCGCGGCCCACTACACCTGCGCCATCGCCCTCTGCTGGCCCGACGGGAAGATGCTGACCGCGGAGGACTACCTCTTCGGCGAGATCGCCCACGACGAAAAGGGCACGGGCGGCTTCGGCTACGACCCGCTGTTTCTCCTGCCGGAGCGCGGCCTGCGCACCGCGGAGCTCGGCCCCGGCGAGAAAAACGCCATCAGCCACCGGGGCAAGGCCCTGCGCAAGCTGGTCAAGCTCCTGGAGGAGCAGAGCTGAACGGCGGCAGACATGAAAAAACCACTGGTCCTGGACCAGTGGTTTTTTCATGTCATCCACGCTTCCGGCTGTCGGGGTCAGCGCTTCACAAACGCCTCGATTTCCCGCTGCAGCAGGTCAAACACTTTGGCGATCAGATAGCCGTCCGCGATCGCGTGATTCAGGCGGACGCTCACCGGCATCATCAGCCGGCCGTTTTCCTCCCGGTATTTTCCCCAGTTGACGATGGGCGCGAAATACAGATAGCCGTCCGGCAGTTCGATGTGCAGCGAATCGTAGGAGAGCCACGGGATGTACGAGGCGTCAAACCAGTTGGGATGGTTGGCCGCGTCCAGCCCGTATTCCCGGGTTTTCTTCGCCTCTTCCACATCCCGCAGGGCGCCCTCATAGAATGTTTCATAATCCTCACAGTACGTCGTATATACCGGGGTGCAGGTTTCCGTGTCCTCATGAAAGACATACTGGATCGGGTGGATCACGTCGTAGCAGATCAGCTCCTCCGTCTGCCAGAGATACCCCATCCTGTAATCCTCGCGGGAATTGAGCGCTTTGGAAAGCAGATACAGAAAATTGAGGGAGAACCGGGTGCCCGTTCTCCGGGAATACGCGGCAAGCTCTGTAACGTCGATGCGCGCCGTCATGGAGGCGGAGCATCTGCAGTCCTCCGAGAAGTGGCGGAACACGCCCTTGCGATAATAGGTCTCTTTGTCAACGATCCTGTAGTTCATCTGTATCATCCTCACAATCCCCGTTTTTTGTCCGGGGTCACCGCCGCTTCTTTTTCAGACAGAGCCTTGCAAGCTGCGCGCCCAAAAATGCCCAGGCCGAGAGCATCAGCGCGTTCTCCAGGAAGACCAGCCATCCGGCCTTGTCATAGTCCAGAAAGGCGAAGGGCACCCGGAAGAACAGGTAGTCCGGCATCCCGTTTTTCCAAAACAGCCAGAAGCCAACGCCCGCGAGGATCGCGCCCAGGACCGTGAGGGCGGGCCCGGCGCCGGCCTTGCCTCTGCCCAGCATCACCGGCAGATGGAGTCCCAGGTGCAGCCCCATCAGGAGGAAGGCCCAGTGGCTCATGGCCAGATGCGTCGGGCGCACGAGAAACACGCCCCCCGCCCAGTAGAGGAAGGGCACGGCGTAGCCGCTCATGGCCATGCCGCAAAAGGCCGTCAGGAGCATTGCCGCCAGCAGCAGGGCGTTGACGGCGGTCGTCAGACCGCGGCAGGGGTTGTACCTGCCCTTGAAGAGCGCCGCATACCAGCGCCGGTTCAGGATCTGGTGGACGATCACGGTCAGGGTCATGGCCACGCCGATCCACTCGTGCAGCTTATCCCCGGTCACCTGATAGGACATCAGGCAGAGCAGGAGGACAAGCAGCAGGGCGTCGACGATCATCCGAAAGCTCTTTTCCCTGTTGGCCCGCATCTCTCTGTCCTCCTGTTTGAAAGTCAAGCTCAGTTCACGCTGTCGATCCACTTCTGCAGCTCGCCGTCGGAGACGCTGCCGCTCAGACGCGTGGAGGAGACGAAGGTCCCCGTCCCGGCCTGCTCGCCCAGGGTCTCGCCGGTGCGCCCGGCGCCGCTGCCGCCGGAGGTGCAGAAGGGGATCACGGTCATGCCGGTAAAGTCGTGGCTCTCCACAAAACTGCTCAGAATGCGGGGGGCCTGTCCCCACCAGATGGGGTAGCCCAGATACACGGTGGTGCAGCCGTCCAGGGAGATCTCATTTGCGATCTCCGGGCGGGCGTCCGGGGTGTTCTGCTCCACGGTGGCGCGGGTGGAGCGGTCGTTGTAGTTCAGGTCCTCCGCGGTGTAGGGCTGGGCCGGGACAATCTCCAGCAGCTCGCCGCCGGTGAGCGCCGCGATCTTTTCCGCCACGCCCCGGGTGGTGCCGGTGGCGGAGAAATAGACGACTGCGATTTTGTTTTCCGGGGCAGCCTCGGCGGGTGCCTCATCCGGGGTCTCAGCCTCCGCCGGGGCGGCGGACACCTCAGGCTCTGCCGCCGGGGCAGGGGTCTCGGCGGGCGCGGGGGCCGCGGTGGCAGCAGGGGCCTGGGCGGGCGCGCCGCCGCAGCCGACGCAGAGGGCCGTCAGGGTGAGGATCAGCAGCAGGGATATCAGCTTTTTCATTGTCTGTCCCTCGATCAGGTCAGGTTCAGCCCGGCGATCCAGCTCTTGAGCTCGCGCTCGTCTGCGCGGGCGGAAAAGCGCTTGCCGGGGAGCACCCTTGCGCCCTTTGCCAGCTTCGCGATGCGGTCCTGTCCCTCGCCGAGACCGCTGCCGCCGGAGGTGAAGAAGGGCACCACGGTCTTGCCGGAAAGGTCATAGGCGTCCAGGAAGCTGTCAATGAGGCTGGGCTCCCGGTACCACCAGATGGGAAAGCCCAGGAAGACCACGTCCGCGTCCCCGACAGGGGCGGCGGAATCGGCCAGGGCGGGGCGGCAGTTGGGGTCCTGCATCTCCACGGTGCTGCGGGCCTTCTTGTCCATCCAGTTCAGATCCCGCCGCTCATAGGGCGTCTCGGGTCTGATCTCATACAGCGCCGCGTTCGCCGCGGCGGCCAGGGTTTTTGCCAGCTTTGCGGTGCTGCCGCTGGCAGAAAAATAGGCGACCAGTTTGTTCAATGGTGTTTTCTCCTTATTTGTGCTTGTTGCGGCCCCAGAAGGTGTTGTAGCGGTCCGGCTTCCAGCCGGGCTCCACGTCTTTGACCGCCTCCGCCGCGGTGATCACGGCGTCGTCGTTGTCGATGTCGATGAGGGTATAGCGGTCGTGGCCCATGCCCAGCTCCTTCATGTAGCTGAGCTGCCGCAGGCCGTGGCGGGTCTCCACGCGCTCGATCAGCGCTTTGCCCGCGCCATCGGGCAGGTTATAGATCAGATCCATGCAGGCGTTGTCCACCGCGAGGATATCCAGGGACGCGAGGATGCCCACGTCCGGGGTGACCACGGGGTCCGCGCCGGGGCCTGCGCAGTCGCAGTCGACGGACATGTTGCGCATGGTGTTGATGTAGCAGACGTGCGGCGCGAAGAAGTCGATGGTGGCCTTGGTGCTCTCGGAGATGCGCTCCATCAGCTCCTCCTCGGCGATGCTCCACATGCCGTCGTCCGGGCGGGTGTGGATCTCCTTCTTGCCCACGCGTCCGTCGGCACAGCCGATGCCGATGTTCTTGTTGCTGCCGCCGAAGCCGCCCATCATGTGGCCCTTGAAGTGGGTCAGCACCAGCAGGGAGTCGTAATCCAGCATGCTCTTGCCCACGTGCATCTCCTTAAACCACTTGCCGCCCTTGACGGGGAGCGCGGCCACGCCCTCGCTGTCGGTGATGTCCACCGGGCAGAAGGTCCAGCCGTTGACCTCCAGGGTCTTGCGGTGGGCCTCGGTGGTGTAGCGGCTGCCCTCGTAATAGGTATTGGTCTCGATGATCGCGGCATCCGGCAGGCGCGTCTCGATCAGCTCTTTGACCCAGGGGCGGGGGATGATGTTGGGGCCCTGGGCCTCGCCGGTGTGCAGCTTGATGGCCACCTTGCCGGTCAGCACGGAGGACACCCGGTCATAGATCTTCTTCATGCCCGCCTCGGACAGGTCGCGGGTGAAAAACACCACCGCGCTCTCGCCCGTGCGCTCTTCAAAGGGGACGTACTTGTTGCCGTCCTTGCCTGGAACGGGATTTCTCTTGCTCATTTGTTTTTCCTCCTCTTGCTTTACAGTGAGCTGTAATCGTCAAACGACACCTTCTCCAGCCACTCGTTGCTGGTGTCCTTCCCTTCGACCTCGATGGCCAGGTGGGAAAACCAGCTGTCGGCCGCGGCGCCGTGCCAGTGCTTGACATTGGCCGGGATGTTGACCACCGTACCCGGCGTCATCTCCACAGCGGGCTTGCCCCACTCCTGATACCAGCCGTGGCCGCCCACGCAGATGAGCAGCTGTCCGCCGCCCTTTGCGGCGTGGTGGATGTGCCAGTTGTTGCGGCAGCCCGGCTCAAAGGTCACGTTGAACACGGGCACCTGCTCGGTGGAGACGGGAGCCAGATAGCTCTGCCCCACGAAGAACTCGCCGTAGGGGTTTTCCTCCCCGATGGGGAAGAAGATGGTGTTCTGGTAGGCATCCTTCTCGGTTTCGGCGGGCTCCGTCTCGTTCCAGATCTCCTTGGCCTGGCGAAACACGGCCCAGCCCTTGGGCCAGCCCACATACATGGCGACGTGGGTGATGATGGCGGCGATCTCCGCCCTTGTCACGCCATTGGCCTTCGCGTTCTGCAGATGGTAGCCCAGGGAAGAATCCGTGATGCCCGAGGCCATCAGGGACACCACCGTGATGATGCACCTGGTCTTGACGTCCAGGGTCTCCTCGTTCCACACCTCGCCAAAAAGCACGTCGTCGTTGAGGTGGGCAAAGGTCGGCGCAAACTCGCCCAGCTGCGCCCGCCCCGCGGTCTGTGTGATCTTCTTGCTCATGCTTGTCTCCTCCTCATCTTTTGATAAACTGCATATCCTTCTCCGGCAGACCGGTCTCGTCGGAGAGGAAACGTTCCGCTTTCATGTGCAGGTCGTACTTTTCGCGCAGGGCCGCGATCTGCCCCATCATGGGCGAGGCGTGGTGCGCGTCGATGGCCGCCTGGTCCCGCCACTGGTCGATGAGCAGCACGGTTTCGGGGTCGTCCATCGGGAAAAAATACGCGTAGCGCAGGTTGCCCTCCTCGGCGCGGACGGCAGCGGCGGTGCCGCTGCGCACCATCTCCTCGGCAAAGGCGCGGGCCGCGCCGTTTATGCCGGTGTAATAGAGATTGATCGTAATCATTGCAAGCCTCCCAGCATGGTTTTGATAAAGGAATAGGCCATCTCATAGGTGCTCATGTAGGTATAGTCGATCCCCGCCTCCCGCATGGCCTCCCGCTGCTTTTCCGTCACCACCGTATAGGGGTAGAGGCCGTAGACAAAGGGCAGAAACGCATACAGGAAGGTCTGGCGGCCGCCCTCGTCCAGGGCGGGGACAAACTTCATCAGGCAGCGGTCCAGCGCCTCCTTCGACTCCCCATAGGCGGTTTTGAATTCCACCAGCCGCTCCATGCGGGAGTTGGCCTCCATGTCATAGAGGTTCATGCTCAGAAGCTTCAGCATCAGGGGGCGGTTTTCCAGCGCCCGGGCCAGCTCCGAGGCCAGGCTTTCCAGCGGCAGCGTCTCCTCCCGCCGGCAGAGCGCGTCCAGGTCCCCGGCAAAGCGCTCGTATTCCCGCTGGAACAGGGCCAGGAAGATCTCCTCCTTCGTCTCAAAATAGTTGTAGATCGAAGTGCGGGTGAAAGAGGTCTGCTGTCCGATGTCCTTCAGGGTGATCTCCTTGAAGCTCCTGGTCTCGTAGAGCTTCTGGCAGGCGGCCAGGATCTCCTCCCGCCGTGCCTGGGTCAGTTCCGCGGATCCCTTCGGCATATCTGTCTCCTCCCTTCGGGATCTGTATTGACACGATGTCAGAATCTATCATACCAGCATTCTGACACCGTGTCAATCCCCATTCTCTTTTTTCCTGCGCACATGATCCGGCTTTTGACAAGCTGGACAAAGCGCCGCTTCCCCGCGGCGCTGAGTTCGGGCGTTTCGTCAATTGACAGAAAAGCCCCCCTTTTGCTATACTGCATACGATCTTTAAGGCGATCCGAGAGGTCGGCAAGATGCAAGTGTATAAGGGCGCAGTGCGCCCGTCTGTCCGCTGTCTTGCCGCAAGCAGGGCAGTTTTTTCTTTGGGAGGACACGATGGATTTTACCTTCGTCAAGGCATACGGAACAGACTATGTCGGCGGCATCCGTGACGCTCTCGCGGCTTCCTCTTTTTCCGGCAATACCGACGGACTCACTGTTTTTCCCGGCTTCTGTGATGTGCATGTGCATTTCAGAGAGCCGGGTTTTTCTTATAAGGAGACCATCCGCACGGGCTCCCTGGCGGCCGCGGCCGGCGGCTACACCGCCGTCTGCCCCATGCCGAACCTGAACCCCGTGCCGGATTCCCGGGAACACCTGGACGAGGAGCTCGCCATCATCCGGCGGGACGCTGTGGTGGGCGTTTTCCCCTATGCGGCGGTGACCGTGGATGAAAAGGGCGCGGTCCTCTCCGACATGGAGCACCTCACCGACGCGGTGGCCTTCTCCGACGACGGGCACGGCGTCCAGTCCGACGCCATGATGCGCGAGGCCATGGTCCGGGCGAAAGCCCTGGGCAAGATGATCGTGGCCCACTGCGAGGTAAACGAGCTGCTGCGCGGCGGGTACATCCACGACGGGCGGTATGCAAGAGCCCGCGGCCACCGGGGCATCTGCTCCGAGAGCGAGTGGCGCCAGGTGGAGCGGGATCTGAATCTCGCCGCCGAGACCGGCTGCGCCTACCATGTCTGCCACGTCTCCACCAAGGAGAGCGTGGAGCTGGTGCGGCAGGCGCAAAAAGCCGGCGTGGACGCCAGCTGTGAGACCGCGCCCCACTACCTGCTGCTGGACGACAGCAATCTTCAAGAGGACGGGCGCTTCAAAATGAACCCGCCTCTGCGGGACCGGAGCGACCGGGAGGCCCTCGTCGAGGGCGTGCTGGACGGGACAGTGGCGTGCATCGCCACCGACCACGCCCCCCACTCCGCCGAGGAAAAGAGCCGGGGCCTTGAAAAGAGCGCCATGGGCATCGTGGGGCTGGAGACGGCCTTCCCCGTTCTCTACACGGGGCTGGTGCAGAAGGGCGTGCTGCCGCTGGAGAAGCTGCTCAGTCTGCTGACGGACAGGCCCCGCGCCCGCTTCCGCCTGCCGCTGGGCTGCGACTTCTCCGTCTGGGATCTCAACGCGCAATACGCCATCGACCCGGAGACTTTCCAGTCCAAGGGCCGGGCCACCCCCTTCGCGGGGAACCGGGTGCAGGGCCGCTGCCTTGCCACCTTCTATCAGGGCAAACAAGTTTATGCATATAAGAGGTAATTGACATGGCAAAAAGAACAGATCTGAAAAAAATCCTCATCATCGGCTCCGGCCCCATCGTCATCGGACAGGCGGCGGAGTTTGACTACGCCGGCACCCAGGCCTGCATCGCCCTCCGGGAGGAGGGCTACGAGGTGGTCCTGTGCAACTCCAACCCCGCCACCATCATGACCGACACCTCCATTGCGGACAAGGTCTACATGGAGCCGCTGACCCTGGAGTACATCGCCAAGATCCTCCGCTACGAGCGGCCCGACGCCATCGTCCCCGGCATCGGCGGACAGACGGGGCTGAACCTCGCCATGCAGCTGGAGAAGAAGGGCGTTTTGAAGGAGTGCCGCGTGGCGCTGCTGGGCACCCCCGCCGAGAGCATCGAGCGGGCCGAGGACCGGGAAAAGTTCAAGGAGCTCTGCCAGGAGATCGGCGAACCGGTCATCCCCTCCGAGATCACCTACAACCTGGACGAGGCCAGGAAGGCCGCCCTGGACATCGGCTATCCCGTGGTGCTGCGCCCGGCCTTCACCCTGGGCGGCACCGGCGGCGGCTTTGCCAACAACGAGGAGGAGCTGGTGGAGATCGGCCGCAACGCCTTCCAGCTCTCCCCGGTCCACCAGGTGCTGGTGGAGAAGAGCGTCAAGGGCTACAAGGAGATCGAGTTTGAGGTCATGCGCGACGGCACGGACCACGCCATCACCATCTGCGGCATGGAGAACGTGGACCCGGTGGGCGTGCACACCGGCGACTCCATTGTCGTGGCCCCCATCATGAGCCTGAACGACCACGACCTGAAGATGCTCAACGACTCTGCCATCAAGATCATCCGCGCCCTGAAGATCGAGGGCGGCTGCAACGTGCAGTTTGCCCTGCACCCGGAGACCAGCGAGTACTTTTTGATCGAGGTCAACCCCCGCGTCTCCCGCTCCTCGGCTCTCGCCTCCAAGGCCAGCGGCTATCCCATCGCCCGCGTCACCGCGAAGATCGCCGTGGGCATGACCCTGGAGGAGATCGCCATCGCCAACACCAACGCCGCCTTTGAGCCGAGCCTGGACTACGTGGTGGCCAAGTTCCCCCGCTTCGCCTTTGACAAGTTCCCCACCGCGCCGAACCTCCTGGGCACCCAGATGAAGGCCACCGGCGAGGTCATGGGCATCGGCTCCAATCTGGAGGAGTGCATGCTCAAATCCGTCCGCTCCCTGGAGATCGGGGTCAGCCACCTGCACATGGCAAAGTTTGATGCCATGGGCCGGGAGGAGCTGCTGGCCTACGTCCGGGAGTTCAGGCATGACGGCATCTTTGCCGTGACCCAGCTGCTGCGCCTGGGCGTCAGCGTGGAGGAACTGCACGCAGCCACCGCCATCACCCCCCTGTTTCTGGAGAGCCTGAAAAAGATCACCGACATGGAGGTGCGTCTGGCCTCCTCCGTGCGGAACGTGGAGATCATGCGCGAGGCCAAGCGCATGGGCTTTTCCGACAAGTACATCGCCAAGCTCTGGGGCATGAGCGAGATGGAGGTCTACGGTCTGCGCCGCTCTCTGGGCATCGCCCCCCGCTACCGCATGGTGGACACCTGCCACACCGGCGCCTACATCCCCTACTTCTACTCCTCCTACGAGGGCGAGACCCAGTCGCGGCTGGGCAGCAAGAAAAAGATCGTGGTCCTCGGCGCGGGACCCATCCGCATCGGCCAGGGCGTGGAGTTTGACTACTCCACGGTCCACGCGGTGCAGACCATCCGCAAGGCGGGATACGAGGCCATCATCATCAACAACAACCCCGAGACCGTCTCCACCGACTACACCACCGCCGACAAGCTGTACTTCGAGCCTCTGACGGCGGAGGACGTGATGAACATCATCGCCTTTGAAAAGCCCGAGGGCGTCATCGCCTCTCTGGGCGGGCAGACCGCCATCAATCTGGCCGAGCCCCTGATGGCCCGCGGCGTGAAGATCATCGGCACCGACTGCGCCGCCATCGACAAGGCGGAAAACCGCGACCTGTTTGAAAAGCTGCTGCAGGAGCTGAATATCCCCCAGCCCCGCGGCGCCGCCGTCACCAACATCGAGGACGGCGTGAAGACCGCGGCGGAAATCGGCTACCCCGTGCTGGTGCGGCCCAGCTTCGTCCTGGGCGGCCGGGCCATGCAGATCGTTGCCAACGAGGGGCAGCTGCGGCAGTACCTGCGCTCGGCCGTGGAGATCGACGAGGACAAGCCCGTGCTGGTGGACAAGTACATCTCCGGCCGCGAGGTGGAGGTGGACGCCATCTGCGACGGCCGGGACGTGTTCGTCCCCGGCATCATGGAGCTGGTGGAGCGCACCGGCATCCACTCCGGCGACTCCATCAGCGTCTACCCCGCCTTCTCCATCTCCAACAAGGTCAAGGGCATCATTCTCCAGTACGCGAAAAAGCTGGGTCTCGGCATCGGCATTGTGGGCCTGTACAACATCCAGTTCATCGTCGACCCCGACGAGAACGTGTATATCATCGAGGTCAACCCCCGCTCCTCCCGCACGGTTCCCTTCCTCTCCAAGGCCACGGGCTACTCCCTGGCGGACATCGCCACCGAGGTCATCCTGGGCAAGAGCCTCAAGGAGCAGGGCATCTTCGACCTCTACCCCGAGGAAAAGAAGCGCTTTTATGTCAAGGTCCCGGTCTTTTCCTTCTCGAAGATCAAGGGCCTGGATGCCTACCTGAGCCCGGAGATGAAGTCCACGGGCGAGGCCATCGGCTACGACGACAAGCTGAACCGCGCCCTCTACAAGGCCCTCCAGGCCGCGGGCACCCACCTGCAGAACTACGGCACGGTCTTTGTCACCGTGGCCGACAAGGACAAGGAGGAGGCCCTGCCCCTGATCCGCCGCTTCTACAACCTGGGCTTCAACATCGAGGCCACCCGCGGCACCGCCCGCTTCCTCAAGGAGAACGGCATCCGCACCCACGTGCTGCAGAAGCTCTCCGCCGGGTCGAATGAGATCCTGGACTCCCTGCGTCAGGGCCACATCGCCTATGTCATCAACACCCGGGAGCTGGGCGACGCGGGCGAGGCCAACGACGGCTACCAGATGCGCGCCTGTGCCACCGAGAACAACATCACCATGTTCACCGCGCTGGACACGGTGCGGGTCCTGCTGGACGTGCTGGAGGAGACCACCCTCTGCATCTCCACCATTGACGCGTGATGAGGGAAGTCTGTTTTGAAATCCGCGAAAACGCGGCGCTGACCGACCGCGTCTTTCGCCTGCGCCTCGCGGGGGATAGCTCCGCGGTGCGCGGCCCGGGCCAGTTTGTGTCCCTGAGCCTGCCGGGCTTCTTTCTCCGCCGCCCCTTCTCCGTGTGCGACTGCACAGACGGGGAGCTGACGCTGGTCTACCAGCTGGCGGGCCGCGGCACCGAGGCCCTCAGCTCCATGCGGTCCGGTAAGCTTTCCGTGCTGACGGGGCTCGGCAACGGCTTTGATCTCAGCCGCGCCGGGGACGCGCCCCTGCTCATCGGCGGGGGTCTGGGCCTGACGCCCCTGTACTATCTGGCCAAGTCCCTGCCCGCCCCGCCCCGGGTGCTGCTGGGCTTCGGCACGAGAGCGGACGCGGTGTATCTGGACGAGTTTCGCGCCCTGGGCGCTTTCGTCACCGTCTGCACGGCGGACGGGTCCCTGGGTGAAAAGGGTCTCGTCACCGACCTGCTGCCCCGCTTCGACGATAGCTTTTTCTACGCCTGCGGTCCCCTGCCCATGGCCGAGGCCCTCTGCCGCACGGCGGAAGGCCCGGGCCAGATCAGTCTGGAGGCCCGGATGGGCTGCGGCTTCGGCGCCTGCATGGGCTGCACGATTGAGACCGTGAGCGGCCCCCGGCGGGTCTGCAGGGACGGCCCGGTTTTTGAAAAGGAGGCGCTGGTATGGCCGACACGCGCGTGACCCTCTGCGGCATCGAGCTAAGTAACCCCGTCATCCCCGCCAGCGGCTGCTTCGGCTACGGGCATGAGTTTGCGGAGATCTACGACATCAACTGTCTGGGCTCCCTCTCCTGCAAGGGCACGACGCTGCACCCGCGCTTCGGCAACCCCACCCCCCGCATCGCGGAGGCCCCTTCGGGGCTCCTGAACGCCGTGGGCCTGCAAAACCCCGGCGTGGACGCGGTGATCGAAAAGGAGCTGCCCCGGCTCCAAAGGGTCTTTCACAAGCCGATCCTGGCAAACGTCAGCGGCTTTTCCACGGAGGAATATGTGGAGACCTGCCGCCGCTTCGACGCCTGCCCCCAGGTGGGCTGGATCGAGCTGAACATCAGCTGCCCCAACGTCCACGGCGGCGGCATGAGCTTCGGCACCGATCCCGACTGCGCCGCCGAGGTGACGTCAGCGGTGCGGCAGGCGGTCAAAAAGCCGCTCATCGTCAAGCTGACCCCGAACGTCACCGATATCGCGGCCGTGGCAAAGGCTGTGGAGGCCGCGGGCGCGGACGCCGTCTGTCTCATCAACACGGTCCTTTCCCTGCGCATCGACCTCAAAACCCGCCGCCCCGTTCTCGCAAACGTCACCGGCGGCCTCTCCGGCCCCGCCGTCTTCCCCCTGGCCCTGCGCATGGTATATCAGGTGTCGCAGGCCGTGTCCGTGCCGGTCATCGGCGTGGGCGGCGTGTCCTCGGCGGAGGACGTGCTCGAGATGATGCTGGCCGGGGCCACCGCCGTGGAGGTGGGAGCTGCCAACCTCGTTCGCCCCACCGCCTGCCGGGATATCATCGAGGCCCTGCCCGCCGCCATGGAGCGGTACGGCATCCGGTCTCTCAAAGAAATCATAGGAGGAGCACATGGCTAAAGACGTCATCATTGCCTGCGACTTCGCGGGCACCGCGGAAACCCTCGCGTTTCTCGAAAAATTCGGGACCGAGCGCCCCTTTGTCAAGATCGGCATGGAGCTGTTCTACGCCGAGGGGCCGCAGATCGTGCGGCTGCTGAAGGCCCGGGGCCACAGGGTCTTTCTGGACTTGAAGCTCCACGACATTCCCAACACCGTGGAAAAATCCATGCGGGTCCTGCGTGACCTGGGGGCTGATATCGTCAACCTCCATGCCGCCGGCACCCGCGCCATGATGGAGGCCGCCCTGCAGGGTCTCACCCGGGACGACGGCACCCGGCCCCTGCTCATCGCGGTCACCCAGCTGACCAGCACCGACCAGCAGGCCATGGAGCAGGAGCTTTTGATCGACAAGCCTTTGAGCGAGGTCGTCCTTTCCTACGCCGAAAACGCGAGGGCCGCGGGACTCGACGGCGTGGTCTGCTCCCCGCTGGAGGCGGGCGCGGTCCACGGCCGCTGCGGCGCGGGCTTTCTCACCGTCACCCCCGGTGTCCGCTTTGCCGAGGGGGACAAGGGCGACCAGAAGCGCGTGGCCACCCCCGCCCTTGCCCGGGAGCTGGGCGCGGACTACATCGTGGTGGGCAGACCCATCACGAAGGCCGAGGATCCCCTCGCCGCCTATCACCGCTGTGTAAAGGAGTTTTTGGGATGAGAGAAGAACGTATCGCCAGACAGCTGCTTAGAATCCGCGCCGTCTTCTTCCGGCCGGAGGAGCCCTTCATCTGGGCCAGCGGCATCAAGAGCCCGGTGTACACCGACAACCGCCTGATCCTCACGGATGTGGAGGCCAGAGACGAAGTGGAGTCCGCCCTGGCCGAGCTGGTCAGGACCGAATACCCGGAGGCGGAAGTCCTCATGGGCACCTCCACCGCGGGCATCGCCCACGCGGCCATCGTGGGCCACCTGCTCGAAATGCCCATGGGCTATGTGCGCGGCGGGGCCAAGGACCACGGAAGAAAGAACCAGATCGAGGGCCGCCTGGAACCCGGCCAGAAGGTGGTGGTCGTGGAGGACCTCATCTCCACCGGCGGCAGCGTTCTGGAGGTGGTGGACGTGCTGCGTGAGGCCGGGGCCGAGGTCCTGGGCGTGGTCAGCATCTTCACCTACGGCATGGAAAAGGGCCGCAGGCGCCTTGAGGACGCCTGCGTGAAAAACGTGTCGCTGACGAACTTTGACGTGATCACCTCCGTGGCCGCCCGGGAGGGCTACATCCGCCCCGAGGACCGGGAGCGGCTGCTGAAATTCTGCGACAACCCCGCCGACGAGAGCTGGATTGGAGGCAAAGCATGAGACATCTGATCGACATTCTGGATCTGAGCACCGATGAATTGCAGGAGCTCATCGACACCGCGGTGGATATCATCGAAAACCCCGCCAAATACGCCCACGCCTGCGAGGGCAAGAAGCTGGCGACGCTGTTTTTTGAGCCCTCCACCCGCACACGGCTGAGCTTTGAGGCCGCCATGTACGAGCTGGGCGGCCACGTGCTCTCCGTCCCCGCCGCGGCCAGCTCCTCTGCCGCCAAGGGCGAGAGCGTGTCCGACACCTGCCAGGTGGTCAGCTGCTACGCGGACGTGATCGCCATGCGCCACCCCCTGGACGGGGCGCCGCTGGTGGCCTCCTTCCGCTCGGGCGTGCCCATCATCAACGCCGGCGACGGCGGCCACAACCACCCCACCCAGACCCTGGCGGACCTCTTGACCATCTACCGGGAAAAGGGGCGCTTTGACAATCTCACGGTGGGCTTTTGCGGAGACCTGAAATACGGCCGCACCGTCCACTCCCTGATCGCGGCCCTGGCCCGCTACACGGGGCTGAAGCTGGTGCTCATCTCCCCGGAGGAGCTGCGCGTGCCCGGCTATGTGCGCTACAACACCCTGGAGCCCCACAACATCCCCTTTGAGGAGACGGAGGATCTCGAGTCCGTCATCGGCAAGCTCGACATCCTCTACATGACCCGCATCCAGAAGGAGCGCTTTGAGGACGAGGCCACCTACGAGCGGCTGAAGGAGAGCTACATTCTGACCGCCGACAAGATGAAGCTGGCCCGGCCCGACATGGCGGTGCTGCACCCTCTGCCCCGGGTCAACGAGATCAGCGTGGCCGTGGACGACGACAAGCGCGCCTGCTACTTCAAGCAGGTGCTCAACGGCAAGTACATGCGCATGGCCCTGATGCTCAAGCTCCTGAAGGACGCGGAGGAGCACCCCGGCCCCGAGCACCGCTTTGAGGGCCTGGATCTGGTGGGCGGACCGATGTGCAAGAACGGGCGCTGCATCACCCGCTTCGAGCAGGAGCTCAAGCCCCTCTACCGCCTGACGGATCCCAAACACAACATCTACCGCTGCGCCTACTGCGAGGCCAAGCGCCCGGAGTAAGGCGGTCTGTCAATACCGCAAAACGCCCCGGAAGGTTTAAAACCTTCCGGGGCGTCTCAGTTTGTCAAAAAAGTCCTTGATGGACTTTTCTGACAAACTACAGCCGCCGAGCATTTTGCTCAGAGCAAAATGCTATTACCCGAAAAGCCTTGAGAAATCAAGGCCTTTCGGACGGCGGTTTATCCAACTCGAGAACAGCCGGTTCCCGCTGCCAGTGGCAGAGAAAGGGAACCCGCTGTTCCGCAGCCGCGCATGCTGCTGCCTGCTATCAGCGGGCAGCAGCATGCAATGCGGCAAGGAGAGCAAGGGGCCTTGGTCCTCCCCCCTTTTGTCAGCTTTGCTGACATTTCCCCCGCTGGGGGAATTTTCCCCTCGAGCTCCCCTGCGGCCCTGTTGTCCTTCATAACCGCAGGTTTTTTGACAGTCTCAGACGCCCCGGAAGGTTCAAAACCTTCCGGGGCGTCTTCTTTTGTTTTACCCGAACAGATTCCAGCGGGATTTGGGCGTGGGAGAGGGCGACGGCGTGGGCGCCGGGGTGGCGGCGGGCGCAGCCGCTGCGTTCGATGCGCCTGACCGGGCGCCGGGGCTGTCCGTCTCGGGCAGATCCAGGGCCAGGTACTGCTCCACGATATCCAGCACCGTCTCGTCCTTCAGGATCATGGAGATCTCGATGCGGCGGTTCTGGGCCTGGCCGGCGGTGCTGTCGTTGGAGGCCACGGGCCTCGTCTCGCCGTAGCCCGCGGCGCAGAAGTACTCGGCGTAGTTGGCAAGCGCTCCGTTCTTCCCCGCCAGCAGGTAGTTCAAGACGGAGTTGGCCCGGTCGGTGGAGAGGATGCGGTTGTCCTCCTCGGTGCCGGTGGAGTCCGTGTGGCCGGAGATGACGATGGAGTCGACGTACTTGGCGTTGTCCGCGTTTCTCAGGAAGGCGGAGAACACGTCGATCAGCTCGTTGAGCACGGCCTCGCTCTCGGGCTTGATCTCCGAGGAGCCCAGGTCGAAGAACACGCCCTCGGAGAGGATGATGTTGCCGTTGTCGCCGATGTCCACCTTGGAGGAGTCTCCCATGACCTCGACGATGCTCTCCTTGATCTGGTTGAGGATCGACAGGCGCAGCACCGCGATGGTCTGCATCTGGTTGCGCATGGCCACGATCTCGTCGTTGGCAGCGGCGAGGTAGGCCTTCTGATCTCCGATCAGCTTCTCCTGCTCGGAGATGGTGTCGGTCTGCTGGGCGATCTGGATGGCGTAGGCCTCGATCTCGTCCTGCTTGCGGTTGAGATCGTCGGTCAGCCCCTCCAGCTCCTTGACGACCTTGTCGTATTCCGCCTGGGCGGCGGTGACCTGGGCGCGGGTGTCGCTCAGCAGCTCCTGGGTATTCTGCAGGTCGTTGCCCGTGATCAGGTTCTGGATGTAGCTGAGCAGCATCAGGAAGAACAGGATCAGCGCCACAGCGCTCATCATGTCGGCGTAGGAGGGCCAGAAGCCCTGCTCGCCGGCGTTCTCCTCGGTGCGGCGGGAATAGCTGCCGGCGCGCCTCATGAGCGTCCGCTCCTTTCAAGGCTCCGGGAGACCTCCCGCAGCCCAGCCACCAGGTCGCGCACAGCCACGTCCATACGCTCCACGGTGCCGCGCAGGTTGTAGTTGAACTCGGAGAAGTCGCGCACGCCGGTGTTGAAGTTCTCCACCGTCTTGTTCATGGCGGCGATGGGCGTGCGGCTGGCGGCGATGGCGGTCTTGAGTTCCTCGGTGGCGCCCTTGAGGGTCTTGTCCATGTCGGCGGCGGCGGCCTTCAGCGTGCGGTCCAGCTCGTCGCTGGTCTTGTTCAGGGCCAGCACCATCTGGTGCACCAGATCCGCGTCGTCCTTGGGCGCCTCGGTGGGCAGGGTGGGGGCCACCTCATGGTCCAGCCACAGCTCCAGCCGGGTCTCCAGCTTGTCGCGGGCGTTCTGCACGCTGAAGATGGAGCGCAGGATGGTCAGGATGATGGAGCAGGCCACGCCCACCAGGGAGGTGTAGAAGGCCACGCCCATGCCGCTCAGGGCGGACATGAGGCCCCCGCCCACGCTGTCCAGCACGCTCAGCCATTCGGAGGTGTTGGAATAGCCGATCATCTCGGTCAGGGAGGTGACGGAGAGGGACAGACCCAGGAAGGTGCCGAAGAGGCCCAGGGTCACAAAGAGGGAGACGGCGTTGTTCAGAAAGCGCTCACACAGAAGGCTTCCCCCCAGCTTGGTGGACACCCCGTTTGCCACCACGGCGGGGGTGTTCACATCCTTGCCCTGGCGCTTGTAGGCGTCGGCATAGGAGTTGACCACGAAGCGGAGGAAGGCGTTGTCCCGGTTGAGATTGCCCACCAGAGAGGAGAGTCTGCTGTAGCGGGCGTAGGTGATGAACAGCAGCAGCACCGACAGCGCGAACAGCGCCAGGATCACCACGATCACCAAAAGGCCGACAGGCGGCATGGAACTCAATCTGCTCATAAGATATCCCTCCTGTATGTTGATTCCGGGGTAGTACGGGGGCCCGCACAGAGGGCCCCCATTCTCTTTCTGCTGCGAATTTTACCCGATTCTTGTCGTTATGTCAACGTTTCTTAAGAAAGACTAAGTTTTTCCAGCTCTTCCGTCAGTTCTCCGAACAGCTGCAGCGCCGCGTTGACGGGTTCCGGGGTGCCCATGTCCACGCCGGCGATCTTCAAAAGGCTGATGGGATCGCTGCTGCCGCCGGAGGAGAGGAAGCGCTTGTAGTCTTCCACGGCGGGTTCGCCCAGGGTGAGGATGCGCTCGGCGATGGCCGCCGCGGCGGAGAAGCCGGTGGCGTACTGGTAGACGTAGTAGTTGTAGAAGAAGTGGGGGATACGCGCCCACTCCAGGGCGATCTGCTCGTCGGAGACCATGTCGGGCCCGAAGTACAGCTTGTTGAGGGCCAGGTACTTTTCGCACAGGACCTCCGCCGTCAGGGCCTGGCCCGCCTCGGCCATGCGGCCCATCTCCAGCTCGAACTCGGCAAACATGGTCTGGCGGTAGACCGTGCCTTTGAACTGGTCCAGGAAGTGGTTGATGAGATAGGCCCGCTGCTTTTTGTCCTCGGTCCTGCCCAGCAGATGGCGCATCAGCAGGATCTCGTTGCAGGTGGAGGCCACCTCCGCCACGAAGATCACATAGTCGGCGGTGTTCACCGGCTGGTGCAGGCAGCTGTGGTAGCTGTGCAGGGCGTGGCCCATCTCGTGGGCGATGGTGAACATGGAGTCCAGCGTGTCCTTCTGGTTCAGGAGTACATAGGGGTGGGGCCAGGAGTTGCCGGAGGAGTAGGCCCCGGAGCGCTTGCCCCGGTTTTCGTACACGTCGATCCAGCGCTCGTCAAAGCCCTTTTTCAGAAGCGCCGTGTAGTCCTCCCCCAGCACGGCCAGGGCCTCCAGCACGGTCTGCTTTGCCTCGTCGTAGGGGATCTTCACCGCCGCGTCCCTCACCACCGGGGTGTAGACGTCGTACATGTGCAGCTCCTCCACGCCCAGCAGCTTTTTCCGCAGGGCGACATAGCGGTACATCTTGTCCAGGTTCCGGTGCACAGCCTCGATAAGATTGTGGTACACGCTCTCCGGCACCTCGGTGCGGTCCAGGGCGGCGGCCAGGGTGGTGGGATAACGCCGCGCCTCGGCAAAGAAGCGGAGGGTCTTGAACTGCGCGTCCAGGGTGGCGGCCACGGTGTTGCGGAAATCGCCGTAGCCCCTGTAGCAGTTTTCAAAGGCGCTCTTTCGCAGGGCCCGGTCCTCGCTCTCCATCAGCGGGCCGAAGGTGCCGGCGGAGAGGGGGTGGCGGCCGCCGTCTGCATCCACGGCGTCGTCAAAGCGCAGGTCCGCGTTGCGCAGGGCCGAGCCGATGGCGTCCGGGCCGTCCGCCATCTCCCCGGCGGCGGCCAGCAGCTTTTCCTCCTTGTCGGAGAGGATGTGGGCTTTCCGGCGGCGGATGCGGTAGAGGCTGCGGCGCCAGGTCTCCAGCGCCGGGCACTCCCGGTAGAAGCGGTCCAGGGTCTCGTCGTCGATGGCCATGATCTCGGGCGTGGCGAAGGCCGAGGCTCCCGCCACGGCCACGACGCAGGCGTTGGCGCGGCTGCGCATATCCTGGTACCCGCCGTCCGTCAGGTCCTGGTCGCCCTTGCAGTTGGCATAGCCGGAGAGCCTGGTCAGGCGCACGGTCAGCTCGTCGTCCAGCTTGAGAAAGTCCAGCAGGCGCCCGGGCCGCTGGGCCAGGGTGCCGGCGAAGGCGGCGATTGTTTCGGGCATCGCCATCAGCGCCTCATACTCGGCGCGCCAGGCCTCGTCGCTTTCAAAGATATCGCGCAGGTCCCAGGTGTACGCTTCGGGGATTTCGCTGCGCGCGGGGATTTTGTTCACGTCCATGGTTTCCCTCCAAAAAATCAATCATGGGCGTATTATACCACAGCCCGGCCGGAATAAAATGTACGGATTGAGAATTTATACTGATACCTCATAGAAATCTCGGAAGCTTTCTATCAGGCAGCAGTATGATTCCCGGAAAGGAGATCCCATGCAGATCTATGTCGTGAAACCCGGTGACAGTCTCTGGGCCATCGCCCGCCGCTTCGGCTCCGCGGTGGAGACGCTCTCGGCCCTCAACCAGCTCTCCGACCCCGCCCGGCTGGTGCCGGGCCTGGCGCTGGCGATCCCCGGCGGGGAGACCGGCCCCCGGCGGAGCGCGGAAACGAACGCCTATGTCTACCCAAACGCCGCGGAGAGCGTGCTGGCGGAGACGATGCCCGCGGTCACCACCCTCTGTCCCTTCTCCTATGCCGCCACGGAGGAGGGGGAGCTGGCCCCTCTTGAGGACGAGCGGCTCATCCAGGCGGCCTATCGCGATGCCGCCGTGCCCCTGCTGACGGTGACGAATCTCGGTGAGAGCGGCTTTTCCTCCCGCATCGGCCACGCGGTGCTGACGGACAGCGCGGTTCAGGACCGGGTGCTGGAGGGCATTCTGGCCCTCGTCCGGGAGAAGGACTACTACGGGCTGAACATCAACTTCGAGTATCTCTACCCCTTCGACCGGGACAGCTACAGCCGGTTCGTGGCCCGGGCCGCTCAGCTGCTGCACCCGCTGGGCTGCCCGGTGTCCACGGCCATCGCCCCCAAGGAGAGCGATGATCAGCCGGGCTTTCTCTATGCGGCCCACGATTACGCGCAGCACGGGAAGGCCGCCGACCGGGTGATCCTCATGACCTACGAGTGGGGCTATACCTTCGGCGCGCCCCAGGCTGTCTCCCCGGTAAACCGCATCCGCCGGGTGCTGGACTACGCGGTGACGGTGATCCCCCGGGGGAAGCTCCTGATGGGCTTTTCCAACTACGCCTATGACTGGACTCTGCCCTGGAAGCAGGGCGCGGCGGCGCGTCTGCTGACCAACAGCGCGGCCCAGGAGCTGGCCGTCTCCCGCGGGGCGGAGATCCGATACGACCCCGCCGCGGCCGCCCCCTGGTTCAACTACCGGGACGCGGAGGGGCGGGACCATGTGGTCTGGTATGAGGATGTGCGCAGTGCCCTGTCGCGGCTGAAGCTGGTGGAGGAATACCGTCTCGCGGGAGTCTCGGTCTGGACGGCGGACGCCCTCTGGCGTCCGGCCCTGGCGGCGCTGGAGAGCCTGTTTGACGTGGAAAAGCTGATTTAAAACAAAAACCGGCGGATTCCGGTTGGAATCCGCCGGGGGGGCTTGATGGGCGTCAGGCCCTGCTCTTCTTTTTCAGCACAACAAGCGCGGCGCCAAGACCCAGCAGGGACAGGGCGGCCAGCTCCGCCCACAGGGCGATGTTGGCGTCGTCGCCGGTGTGGGGGCTGGAGCCGGTGTAGACGAAGCGCACGTCCACGTCGGTCCGCCGGTCCACGTTGGGCAGCGAGACCTTGTAGTCGTTGCCGACCTTGGACCAGCTCACGGAGCTGCCGTTGACCTCAATGTCGTAGACCGCGTAGTTCTTGTTGGGGGTGGCCGTGACGGTCAGCACCTTGCCGCCCTTCTCCACGATGGTGGCCGTGGGGGTCAGCTTGCCGTGGCGCGGGGCGGAATTGCCGTCAGAGTCCACATAGCGGGTGTCCTTGACCTTCTCATAGACCCGCACGCTGTAGTATTCGGGCACGCTGACGCTGGCGGTGACAGAGGGCGAGGCCTTCAGGCGCACGATGTACAGTCCGCCCTTCTTCAGACCCGTGATGCTGCTGCCGGTGACCGAGGTCCACTTGGCCGTGGAGGGATTCTTGATGTAGTCCTCCTCGCGGATGTACTCCATGTCGGGGGTGACGTTGCTGATGACACCGGTGCCGGTGGCGCCGTCGTTGTACACGCCCTGGGTGCACGTGGGATTGATGCCCACGGTGGGGATGACGTAGTTGCTGCTGAGAATATCTTTTCCGTCCGCATTGTTGACCACCGTGCAGGTAATCTTGTGGCCCACATCTGCCGCAGTCACCCGATAGGAATACTGTACGGCATTGGCAATGCTGATCCCATCGCGTTTCCATAGGAAGCTTCTGGGCGTAACGTTGATGCCGCAGGTGGCATACAGCGTGCTGCCCACCACCGGGGTGCCGCTGATGAGCACGGCGTCATCTGTCGGTGCCGTGGGAATAGCCAGTACCAGGAAGGGTGAGAATTCCGTGCCGTGTACCCGCAGGTTTCTGCCCGTATCCTCGGCGGTTACTTCTTTGGGTTCTCTCGTGCTGGTGTTATAGTGGAAAACGCGGAAAATATAGCCATTGCTGCCGGTGCCGCTGGGGTAGTCCAGATAGAAGGGGATGTAGTGGTCGGCAGCCAGCGCGGCGGCAATATCCGCCGCCGACATGGGCTTGGTGGGATCGCCGTTCCAGCAGGGCGTCACGTCATAGACCGCGGTCTTGGTGCCGCTGATGGAGCCGAAGTACCGCTTCTGGCCCTCGACCACCTGCTCGGGAATGGCGGAGGAGCTGCTGACAGGCGCCGCGCCGGGGGTGCCCTTGGAGACCGCCGCCACATTGACGGAGTTGCTTCTGAAATGTCTGGTGCCGGTGGCATCGGTGACCTCGCAGTGGATGCTGCTGCCCGCGTCGGCCTCCGTGGTGGTGTAGGTGGAGGCGGTGGCGTTGGCGATGAGGCCGACGCCGCGCATCCACTGATAGGTGAGCCCCGCGGCATTGCCCGCGGTAGCGGTGAAGGTCGCCGTCAGGGTCTGGCCCACGGTGGCGGCGGTGGGGCTGACCGCCACCGAACCGTTCAGCGCCACCGCGCTGCTGGAGATGTCCTGCCAGATGGCAAAGAGCTTCAGCTGGCTGAACTCCGCGTTTTTCTCCACCATCTCGCCGGGATTGTAAACGGTGCCGGTCGTGCCGTCGGCGGAGGTGCACCAGTGGGCAAAGCGCTTGTTTGCCGGTGCGTCGAAGGCGCATTGAGGCGCGTAAAACGGCGCGGTCACCGGCAGAACCACGTCCGCCATATTGCCGCCGCCGCCGTTTGCGTCAAACTGGAAGGTAATGGTTGCGGAGGTCTGGCTGCTCTGCGGCACGGCCAGCAGCACCAGGATGTTGCAATCGTCCCCGACGTTGGGATTCAGGATGCTGCCGGAAAAGCTGTACCCGCTCTGGGAGGTCGTATACTCCACCGGGGTCAGGGCGCCGCCCTGGAAGAGATAGGCGTACACGGGGCCGTTGACCTCACTGAGATAGTCCGGGGGCGTGACGGAAAAGTCCAGATTCCCCTTGGCCGCCTCGGCGCTGATCTCGTCGGCATTCAGCTTGTCGGTAAAGACCTCATCCCAGAGGCACCAGACGTAGTAGGTCGCATTGCGGGTGTTCTGACGAGTCGTGCCCAGGGCAGTCGCCTTCCGGTTCAGGGCCTGCTCCAGATCCGCAAGGCCCTCGTGGGATAGCGCGGCGACGGCCCCCGCGGTCTTGCCGCTGCCGGAACCGGAGCCGGAACCGGTGTTCAGCGTCCAGTCGCCGACCAGAACGGTGTTCTCGGTAAGGGTGACCGTGGCGCCGTCCTGGTAGTGGGTCCCGTTTGAGTCAGTCCAGCCGTTGAAGGTGCAGCCCTCCAGTGTAAAGGCGTTGGCGTTGAGCGCGGTGGGGGTGTTGTAGGGTACCTGCTGGGGCGCCATGCTGCCCTGCGCGGCGTCTTGACCGGAAAGGAAGTTGACCGTCACATATTCCGGGGTGTTGGCCCGCCACTGGGCCGTCAGCACCAGATCTGCCTGGGGCGTGACAGCGGCCTCGTCGGCATAGGACTCCCCGTCGTCGCCGACCCAGCCGGTAAAGGTGAAGCCCTCCCGCTCGCCGGTGAATGCGGGCAGATTCTGCGTGCCGCCCTTGGCCATGATAAAGGCGCTCATGTCGCCCTCACCGCCGCTGAGATCGAAGCTGACGGTCACCGCATCGGCCCACTGGGCGTAGAGGGTCCAGTTGTGGTCCGTCAGTTCCACTTCTTTCCTGACCCAGTGGCCGGTGGCGCCGCCGTTCTGGGCACCGTTCCACTCCTTGAAGACCTTGCCTGCCGGAGCCTTGATGTTATATTCCTTTGGCCCCAGGATGGTATACTTGCCGTCTGCGTCGGTCTCCGCCACATAGGCAGCGCCCTCTCCGCCGTTGGGTTCAAACGTGATGGTGAAAGCCTGCGCGTGAGCCCCCAGGGGGATCAGCGCCAGCGCCATCATGAGCACCAGGGCGATGGCTATGATTCTGCTTGCATTCTTTTTCATGGTCTTAGCCTCTCCAAAACAAAGTCAGATTTGCATTCGGATTCAGTCTGATTATAGCATTGCTTTTTTTCAGGCGCAACCGCTTTTCATAAAAAAGGTAATTTTTTTATGTTAACTTTTCAGTGGGCAGTCTCGCCTTCAGCCTGGTTTTATGACGAAGACGGCCCGCGGAAAGTTCCGCGGGCCGCCGCAATCTTAAGAATTTCGTTTAGCTTTTGCTCTTGCGTCTCGTGACAGTCAGGATTGCCGTGACGCCCAGCGCGCTCAGGACGCAGAGCTCCGCCCACAGGGCCAGGTGGGAGTCGTCCCCGGTGTGGGGCGTGGTGCCGGTGTAGGTGAAGCCGTACTCCAGCAGGGTCTTGGAGTAGATGGGGCCCAGGGTGTAGGTCGAGGAGACACTGGAGCTTGCGATGCGGGTGCCGTCTATGCGGATGTCCGCGATCTTGTAGTTCTTGTTGGGCGTGAAGGTGAATTTGCCGCCGCTTGCGCCCCTCTTGACGGTTCTTGTGATCGGGTCGACCGTTCCCTTGCCGTAGAGCAGCCTGGTGGTGATGGTGTAGTAGTCATCCACAGTGACACTCCTGCGGGTACCGAGCTCGCCCTTGACGCGTACCCAGTAGGTACCGCCGCTGCTGACAGAGAAGCTGGTGCCGGTGATCGAGGGTGCCCCGGTCCAGGCGGCCTCGGTGTTGGGATCGCTTGCGCTCTTGACGTACTCCATCTGCGCTGTCACGCCCTCGATGACGGCCTTCTGGGTGGTGCCGTCGTCGATCACCATTTTGCCGTCCTTGACCTTGGGCGCGGGCAGCGGGATCACAGTCGCGCTGCTCTTGCTCTGGAGCACCACGTCGCCGACCGTGGTCAGATCGCAGGAAATCACCTTCCCGGCGTCGGCAGCCTGCAGAACATAGGTGCTGCTGTTCGCGCCGCTGATGGCAACCCCGTCCAGCTTCCACTGGTAGCTGGTGGTGCTCTTCGGGGTGACGCCCGTGCCGGGGACGGCGGTCATGGTATAGCCCACGATGGGCTCGCCGCTGATGTCCATCTCACCCTCCGCGGGAGTCGCAACCAGCTCAAAGGGGGAGAAGTCCGTGTAGCTGCCATAGACATAGTTGTTGTTCCGCGCGACGATGGTGACCGGCGTCCGGGTGTTGTCCGCGTTGACGTGGAAGATCGCGAACTGATAGACCTTTCCGGCGGCCATTTCGGTTTTGACCGCTTCAGGGATCGGGATAGGGAGGCTCACGCCGCTGATGGGGTAGACGTTCGCTTCGGTTCCGTTGGGGGCCGCGGTAATCTCCATGCTGTAGGTCCGCACGCCATTGCTGTCCGGGGTGCCGCCGCTCAGCGCGCCGACCGTCGCCGTAAACTGATTGCCGGGCAGACCCTTCTCAAAGACCACGTTCAGCGTCCCCGCCGCGTTGGCCGTGACCGTGACGCTGTTGCCGGCCGTCAGCGGCGTGCCGCCGAAGGTGACACTCTTGACGCGGCAGTTGTCCGCGGGCGTGAGCGTGAAGGTCACGCTGTTCCCCTTGGGCACCATAACGTAGTTTTGGTTCGCATCGCCGGGGACGAAAACGTGCTCGCCCGTGCGGATGGTGCCGCGGGCATTGTCGTTGCAGGCCACCGTGATCTCTACCGGGCGATCCTGCACCTGAAAACTGTTGCTGTAGGCCCTTCCATAGAAGCCCTCACAGGAGACGCCGCAGCAGATGGTCTGACCGGCGTTTGCCTCTGTGAGCGTATAGCTGGCGCCGGTACCGATCGCCCCGGCTCCGTTTGACATTCTGATCCAGGTATAGGTATAGACCGGGTTCTTTCCCGTCATATCGTTGTCGGGAGAAAAGCTCGCCGTCAGGGTCTGTCCGACAACCGGGCTGCCGGTAACGGTGAGTGTGCCGCGGAGCGCCTCTACGCCGCAGGTCGTGCATACATAGACGTCATTGAACGTGTGATCTCCGAGCTTGCCGGCCGTAAAGGTCGCCTCCCCCGCCGTCCCCGCGGAGCTCAGGCCGCAGACAGCGCAGCTCTTGTAGTAAATCGCCGGGCTCTGGCAGGTGGCGGCGGATTTCAGATAGGCGTCAGTCGCCGTCTCGGCCGTGAAGCTGTGCTCCCCCGTGGCGGGAATGACCGTCTCCTCCGTCTTCGCGGTGCAGCCCACAGTGGTGCAATGTCGGGATTTGCTGCCCGCCGCGGTGCAGGTTGCGGCCTGATCCACGGTGAACTCCTCCGCGTAGCTGTGCTCCCCCGTGGCGGGAATGACCGTCTCCTCCGTCTTTGCGGTGCAGCCCACAGTGGTGCAATGTCGGGATTTGCTGCCCGCCGCGGTGCAGGTTGCGGCCTGATCCACGGTGAACTCCTCCGCGTAGCTGTGCTCCCCCGTGGCGGGAATGACCGTCTCCTCCGTCTTCGCGGTGCAGCCCTCAACGGTGCAGTGCCGGGATTTGCTGCCCGCCGCGATGCAGGTCGGTTCGACGTCGACCGTAAAACTCTCGGAATAGACATGCTCATGCTCCCCTTCCGCCCAGGCGGCCATGGGGATCAGCGCCAGCGCCATCAGCAGCACCAGCACGATGGCAATGATCCTTGTTGCGTTCTTCATCACAAAATCCTCGCAAATCTTTTCTGTTTTGTCTCTATTTTGCAATAAATTTGTATTATTTAACAATTTTATTATACCACACTCCTTTCTCGATGGCAACCGCGGCGCCCCATTTTCCCGAATAAAAACCGACCCGGTGAGAACTCACCGGGTCGGTTTCTGCAGATCTCTCAATAGAAGGTGGCGACGGCCTGCTCGGGGGGATCGCAGTCCTCGTGGCTGATGTAGGTCAGCACCGGGCCCTTGCGCCCGTAGGCCGTGGAAAAGCGGAAGTTGATCTTCGCCGTAAGGATCATCCAGCCCTCGTCCCTGACCGTGTCGGCCTTGTCCCACTTGCAGACCAGCGCCGCGAACTGGATATCCTCCACGCAGCAGGTCATGACGTGGCGGCCGATGACAAAGGTGTTGGGCGGCAGGCGCTTGCGCACCAGGCTCTTGGCCTTGAAGCGGACGGTCTTGCCCTCGTACTTCTTGGGCTCCTCGCTCATGTCCCGGTACCACTCGGCATAGTCCTCGTCCCCGATCTCGATGATGGGGGCGTTGATGTCGAAGGGCAGAGGGTCGGCGATGTCGTCATAGACCACGTTGCCGTCGGGCGCCTCGTAGGCGATGTCGGCCCGTCTCGAGCAGGCGCGCACCAGCTTGTGGTATTCCATCTTGTCCATGGTGGGCAGGAAGCGGTTGAAGACCACCAGCTCGCAGCTTTTCAGCTTGTCGTAGACGAGGTTGCGCATGTTGTTGTTGTAGGTCAGGATGGTGCCGGCGTCGGCAAACATGAACTCCTGGTAGACCATCCAGCCGTCGGGCATGGCGGAGTACAGGGCGTCCAGCAGCCACATGCCGTTGTACTCGATGACCACGCGCTCGGCCCTGGTCTCTTTCGCAAAGCGCTCCAGGTTCTCCCTGTTCAGCTCGCTCTGGTCTTCCAGCACGCGGATCTTGACGGTGTCGGAGGCAAACTGCTCCGGGGCGTATTCCTCCTCGCCCTCCTCGCACACCAGCAGCAGGGTCTTCTCCCCATTGCAGAAGCGCTTGTCCTCCAGGGTCTCCTGGATGAACTTGGTCTTGCCTCCCTCCAGAAAACCGGTGAAGAGGTAGACCGGCATATCGCGATTAGCCAATGTGGAACAGCTCCTTCAGGGCAGATTCGTTGATGTGGGAACCGATGACGCAGAAGCGGCCGGTGACGGCGGCGGCGCCGCGGCGCAGGTCGATCTCGCCGGGGACGTAGTCAAAGTAGATCCACTCGCCGTCGCTGGCGTCCACAATGCCCTTGGCTCTCAGCACGGCGCCGAAGCGGTCGGCATCCTCCAGCTGGGCGAGGATGCCGCGCAGCTCCTCCTCGCTGAACTTCTTCGGGGTCTCCATGCCCCAGCTCTGGAAGATCTCATCGGCGTGGTGGTGATGGTGATGATGGTGATGCTCGTGCTCGTCGTCATCGTCGTCGTGATGGTGGCACTCGCACTCCGGATCGTCGCACTCCTCGCCGTCCTCGTGGTGGTGATGGTGGTGATGATGCTCGTGCTCGTCGTCATCGTCATCGTGGTCGTGGGGGCAGCCCTCGCCCTCGCCGTGATGGTGGTGGTGATGGCACTCCTCGTCGCCCTCGTGCTCGTGGTGGTGGCAGTGCTCGTGCTCGTCGCCGTCATCGTCGTGGTGGTGATGGCACTCGCACTCCGGATCGTCGCACTCGTCCTCATCGTGGTGATGGTGGTGATGGTGCTCGTGCTCCATGGCCTCCAGCTCGGCCTTCAGGCCGTTTTCGTCCATGGCGGCCAGGATCTGCGCGCCGCTCAGCTGCTCCCAGGGGGTGGTGATGAGACCGGCCTTGTCGTTGAGGGACTTGAGGATCTCGGTGGCCTCCAGGGTCTTCTCGGGCTTGGCGGTGTCGGTGCGGCTCATGACGATGAGGTCGGCGTTGGAGACCTGGTCGTTGAAGAACTCGCCGAAGTTGCGCATGTACATCTTGGCCTTGCCCGCGTCCACCACGGTGACCATGGCGCCGATGTGGGCGCCCTCCACGCGCTCGACCGCGGCGGCCACGTCGGACAGCTTGCCGACGCCGGACGGCTCGATCAGGATGCGGTCGGGGGCGTAGTCGTTGATGACCTGCTTGAGGGCCTTGGTGAAGTCGCCCACCAGGGTGCAGCAGATGCAGCCGGAGTTCATCTCGGTGATCTGCACGCCGGCGTCCTGCAGGAAGCCGCCGTCGATGGCGATCTCGCCGAACTCGTTCTCGATGAGCACCAGCTTCTCATTCTGGTAGCCCTCCGCGATCAGCTTACGGATGAGCGTGGTCTTTCCGGCGCCGAGGAAGCCGGAGAAAATGTCTATTCTAGTCATGGTTTTTGTGTCTTCCTTCCATGTTTATTCATCGATTGCGAAACGCAGTTTCACAATCGAGGTACTCGCTCTGATCGCATGCGGTGGAGCGTGACACGCCGCATTTGGTCGGAGCGAGGCCTCGCACCGCTCGGCTCAGGGTGTGTTTGAGACGTACCCGCAGGGCAAACTGCAAAGCTGCCTCAAACACCATTTGAATTTCCTTCGGGGAAAAACCGGGCTGTCTGCGGCTTACGCATAGATCGATTGTTTTCCAATCAAGTATTATACCATGCCTGTCAACCGCCTATCCGGCACAAAAAGCGGGGAAAATGCGAAGAAGGAAAACTTTAACCGATTGTTCACAAACGCGCAAGGGGGGCAACCGCCGTTGTCCCCCCTTGCTTCTTTCTATTCTCTCTTACAGCCGGTGGATGCGGCTTTCGTCAAAGCGGTCCTGCTGCTGTTTCTGCTCGGCGGGGTGGCCCATGGGGAAGACGGCGAAGGCTCGCTGCCCTGCGGGAATCCCCACGATCTCCTCCACCGCGCGCATGCGCTCTTCCACCGGGGCAATGCCCAGCCACACGCCGCCCAGGCCCTGGGCCGCGGTCTCCAGCCAGAGGTTCTCCATGGCGATGGACATGTCGATCTGGGCATAGTCCGGGGCCCAGAGCTTCTCCCGGTAGGCGGAGACGACGGCCATGGGTGCCCCCCTGGTGCAGCCGGCGTATGGGCTGACCCGGGAGAGGGCCTCCAGCATGCCGCGGTCCGTCACGACATAAAACTCCCAGGGCTGCTGGTTGCCCGCCGAGGGCGCCTGCATGGCCGCCCGCAGGACGGCGAGCAGCTTCTCCTCCTCCACGGGTTCATCGGTAAACTTCCGGGTGCTGACCCGGGTGTAGATCTCGTTCATGGCAAAACCTCCTTTTTTCCGATTGTAGCAGAGAATCCGCATCCCGGCAAGCGGGAAAGCGCACTTGACAAGCCGGGCGCCGGATGCCAAAATGGAAAAAAAGAGACTGCGGAGGACAGGCCCATGATCGCATTCGGACAGTTTTATCTGGATCGGGAGAAGGACATCGCGGTGGAGCTCACAATGGAGGGCGAGCGGCTTTTCCACGTCATCCGCACACCGAACCACCACACCGGCAACCTCATCACCAACCTGGCCCGGCTCTGTTCCCTGGATACCCAGGAGGACAAAAACGGTCTGAAGGTCATCCGCGGGGAGATCCCCTGCTACTACGACGGCGACAACCGGCAGATGTACATCCTGCGCCTGGGCAGCACCAAGATCGCCAACATCTACCCCGACGGCCGGGTGGAGCTGAAGGCCTCCATCCCCGCCATCTCCAAAACCCTGATGAGTCAGACCAAGGACTACCGCCTGGGGCTGGAAAAGACCATCGTGAAAACCTACATCCGCTCCGACTGCAAGTTTCAGACCGACCTGCACACCCACATGAACGGCATTCTGCCGCCGGACGTGCTCATCGCCCTGGGCATCTGCCACCAGATCCGCTATCCTTATTATTATATCAAGAAGCTGGGACTGGAATGTACCGGCGCGCAGCTGGAGGTCCTGGAGGCGCGGCGCGTGGAGGCCGAGAAAAACCTGGGCGATCTCAAGCTCACCGGAAAGCACCGGGAGCGCCGCATCGACGACTACACCTTCATCAACTTTGCCGAGTTGATCCTCGGCAACCCCGCCGGGGCCGCCCGGAACCTGGACCGCATCCGCAACTCCCTGACCATCCCCAAGGACGGGCAGGCCGTCTTTGCGGATCTGGAGAAGGTCTATCTCTACCGCTACGTCTTTACCAAGGCGCAGCGGGCGGAGGACCCTTTCAGCGGCATCAATGTGGACGCTCTCCCCGACCGGGAGGTGCGCGACTGCGCCCGGCAGATCCTGCTGGACCGGGCCGACGACCGCTACCGCGCCAACACCCTCTACCAGGATCTGCTGCTGTGGATCGCCCGGGAGTACCGCCGGCACGGCATCTCCTATGTGGAGATCACCGACACCGCGCTTTTGAACCGGCAGGACTTTCCCCGCCGGCTCCGGGAGATCCATGAGATCCTCCCCGCCGTCACCCGGGAGACCGGGGTGCTGCTGCGCTTTCTGGCGGGTATCCGCCGCATCCCGCTGACCATCGTGCGCGACGCGGTCACCCCCAACGACTACCTGGCGGAAAACCTCCGCTGCCTGCGCGCCATCGCGGCGGACCCCTATGTGGCCGGCTGCGACATTGTGGGTGAGGAGATCAACGACATTCTGGAGCTCAAGGCCCTCATCCGGGAGCTGGTGCGCATCGCTGGGGAGAACCCGGGCTTTGTGCTGCGCATTCACGCCGGGGAAAACGACAGCCTGCGGGACAACGTGGCAAACGCCATCCGCTGTGTGGCCGAGGCTCTCGCGCCCGGCCAGCCCTTCCCGCCGCTGCGCCTGGGCCACGGCCTGTACACCTGCGATCTGGGCAGTCCCAAGGGAAAAAAGCTGCTGGAGGAGATGCGCCGCTGCGGCGTCACGCTGGAGTTCCAGCTCAGCTCCAATGTCCGGCTGAACAATCTCAGTTCCCTGGACCGCCACCCCCTGCGCCAGTACCTGGACGCCGGGGTCTCCTGCGTCCAGGGCACCGACGGCTGCGCCCTCTACGGCACCAACTCCATCGATGAGGAGCTGAGTCTGGAGAAGCTCCTGGGTCTGAGCCACGAGGAGCTCTGCCGCATGCGCCGGGCGGAAGCCGCCATCCAGGAGGAGAGCCTGCGCGTCTTCCGGGAGAAGGAGCGGGCCTTTGCCGCGGCCTTCCCCGGCGGGGATCTGGAGCGGTACTACCGGGAGAAGACGGCGGACACCGTCCCCGTGAGCGCCGAGCTCTGGCGGGATTCGGCCAAGCTGGAGGCGGCGCAGGCCCTCTCCGGCCAGCTTTCCGCCCTGCCCGCCGGGTGCTTTCCGATCGTGGTGGCCGGCGGCAGTTTCAACAACAGCAGCCACCGCACCCGCCTGCGCCCGGAGGATCCGGCGCTGCTTGCCAGGATCCTGGACGCCGCCCCCGCCAACGCCGTCTTTGTGGTGGGGCACTCCCTGCGCGGGCAGGAGGGCCTGCTCGCAGCGCTGGCCCGCGGCCGCTTCCCGGTCTTTGCCATCGTGCCGAGCCGGGTCAGCGCCGCCGAGTGTGCACGCCTGCGGGAGGCGGAAGTGGGCGTGCTGGTGTCCATCGAGAGCTCCGGCATGGGACTTTACAAGAGCTTTGCCTACGAGATCTTCAAGCGCATGCCCTCGGCCCTGCTGGCCTTTGACGGCAACTCCGCCGCGCTGAACCTGATCCAGGAGGCGCGCAACGGCCGGGAGAAATGCAGCATTTTCCTCAACCCCCGCTCCCGGGGACTGGTGGTCAAGGCCCGGACTCTGGAGGGCTACATCCGCCCGCTGGAGGAGGCGGAAGGATTTCTGCGCGGCCGCGCCGCCTACGCGAAAGAGAACGGCGGTTGAAGAACGCCTCCGCCGAGATGGGACCGAACCCTTCTCCGGCTTTTCAAACGGGCGTCTGCGCGGTGTCATCCCTTGTAAAAAAACGGCCTTCGTCAGGCGGGAACTGCCTGCGGGGACGACGATAGAAAGGAAGGCTTCAAAGATGGATAGAGTCATGAAGGTTACCCGAAGGCAGTGTCAGCTTGCCCTGATCAGCGCGGTGGTCGTTGTGGTCTGCGTTTTCATCGGAATTACCATGAATCTGACGACCCTCTATGACGAGAACTTTGATCACATGGGGATCCGCACCTTCTGCATGTTTACCGTCAATTCCAATATTCTGGCGGCGATCGCGGTTTCCATGACCATCCCGTATACGATCGACGGACTTCGCAAGCACAATTATCATCTGCCGAAGTGGGTCACGGTTTTTGTCTTCGCGGGCGTCACGGCCGTCACGCTCACGTTCCTGATCTCCCTGTTCATCCTCTCGCCGGTCAAGGGCTTTGGGCTGATCTTTTCGGGCTCGCGCTTCTTCCTGCACGGCGTCTGCCCGATCCTCGCCTTTGTGGCCTTCTGCTTTTTCATGAGCGCGCAGCGCGTGAGCTTTACCGATCAGCTGATTGCCCTGGTCCCGGTGCTGATCTACGCCGTTTTGTATTATGTCATGGTCGTCGTCATCGGGGAGGAAAACGGGGGCTGGAACGACTTCTACGGCTTTGCCACGCGGCTCCCCCTGTGGATCCCCGTGACCCTGATCATGCCGCTCACCTTCGCGATCTCAAGCCTGATCCGCTTCCTGCACAACCGCTGCTTCCGGCAGCGCACGGAAGAGGAGGCCGCCTACTTTAAAGAGACCTTCGGGAAGGAGGACATCCGCAAGGCTGTCAGTGCCATGGCCCACGTGAACGGCAGCACCATGAAAACGCCCGATATCCTGATCCCCAGGCGCGTGATCTCCATCATGCTGGAGAACAACGAGGGGGACTGCACACTGGAAGAGCTTTGCAGGCTGTATCTGGAGGAGTACCTGGAAGGCTGCAAAGCGCGCGAGCTGCGGAAGCTGTGGATCTGAGACAGCGGCCTTTCCGCTCTGCGCCTGGGAACATCCACGCCAACATGGCCCGGGCCCCTTTGGGGGCCCGGGCCATGTTGCGCGCCGGGACACTTCAAATCCGAACCGCCTGAGACAACAAATCGGAGAACCCCCGTGGGTTCTCCGATTTGTTCAGAGTGTCAAAGAAGTCCCTGTTTTCGTTAGACGAAAGCGGGGACTTCGGCATAAACAGGGGGAAAAAGAGAGAAAAAGAGATGCATAAAGGAGTTCTTCCAACTCCATTCTGCCAGCTTTT